>Ga0208428_1000307_pt1 | contig 24288 bp, 37 predicted proteins | sample DEB08_DNA_11_FD_184535 | JGI IMG/M metagenome (GOLD analysis project Ga0208428, IMG submission 184535) | Aqueous microbial communities from the Delaware River and Bay under freshwater to marine salinity gradient to study organic matter... | ecosystem: Environmental > Aquatic > Marine > Coastal ... | reverse complement strand
TCTAAAACGCATTTTAAGCGTCATACACGCTAACTAATACTGTAGCGAGTATAAAGAGTCGTGTTACACGTTTAGACGCATTTAAGCACGGTATTTTATGAGAATACACATAACGTGCTACATACAATAGGAACACGCACTCGTCGCTACACTCAAATCAAAAACAGCCAAAATAACACTTTATAATTACATGCTCTGTTGCACAGGATAAATATGCCTATATGACACACACATACAACGCGGGAAACTTCCAAGAATACGATTACGAGTGCGAACACATAGAATGTGATTGGAAACAGGTGTATGGAACCAATCATTTGGTGACTGCATTCACCTATCCATTTATGTTGCTGTATCCGTTTTGGAGCACTAACTAACAGTGTACTAGAAGGAACACCCAAATCAAACACTATCAATACTGTGTGTACACGCAGGACGCAAACTACATAGAAGTTATAGGCTGGCTCAAAAGGCGGGGTTACACGTTTGAATGTCACCTGGCTAGAACACGCTTTTGGATCCCCTCGGGCCTTGCCCATACACTATTCCTACTACGCTGGGGCAGTGTGTGCAAGAACGTGGATCACGAAGTGGACTATAGTCTCGGACGCTAACGCTACCGCTTGTCGCTACGCTCTAGAAAAAATTTCCGCGAACGCTTCGCGTACGAAATACGGCCGCGGCTTCGCCTTGAATTTAAATAAATACGAGCATAGGAGATTTGAGCGTGAGTGTAATAGGTAAAATCAACAGTGATATAGGTATAATAATTGATCAATATGGCAAGGTAATATTTGTTGATGACACAACAGGTCGTGCATATGTGGTCAACAGCGATGTAAGTTATGACACCAGTTTTGACACGGACATTTGGCCAAGCAGTGGTGGAGGCGGTGGAGGAATCAGCCTTACGGATCTATCAGTAACCGTAAACAGTGCCAGTGGTGGAGGCAGTTTAACCTACAATAACACAACAGGTGCATTTGCATACACACCACCCGATTTAAGCACAACAGGATTGCCTGGTGCTACAACAACAGCAATTTCATCGGGAACACTCACGGTTGACATGAGCAAGGGCGTGGTTGCTGTAGCACACAATCAAAATATTGACAGCCTGGTTTTTTCAAACGTGGAAAACAACAAACTAAATCAAACCATAGTTGTGCTTACACAGGATGGAACCGGTGGCAGAACAATTACCTCCGGTGGATATGCCACAGCAGATAGATTGGGTTTGGACATAGATACCACAGCGAACAGTGTGAACATTATTACATTTTTAACCACCAACGGATCAACCATATACGGATTCAGCAACGGTAGAAATTTTTCATAGGAGTTTGACGTGCCAATATATCAAAGGCCTAGCAAATCAATTGGAAACACAAGAACGTTTTCAGGCACAATAACTGACAGTGGTTCAACTCCCATCGAAGGTGCTGTTGTTGTTCTACGCAGAAAAGGTAGCGATAGTATACTTCGTTATGTTGAAACAGATGCCAGTGGTAACTATTCTTTTGATGTAAATGCTGACGGCAATTTTATTGTAAGTTATAGTTTAAGCAAAGACCCCAACGATGCTCTAGTTGAAACTGTAGAGTATGAACCAACACAATCTTATGCCTATTACAGTGACACGGTTGACTATCTCAAGTCAGTGTTATATGTGGGTAACTTTCCTGGAGCAGGTGGTTCTCCGGCAAGTTGGTATGTGAGCCAACCGAGCACCAGGGTGGTTGATCCTTATCCAAACGGTTTGGATGATGCGTTGGCAAATAACAAACCTTTCCGCAGTGTAAAAGATCCTGCTGTGATAAAAGTGGTTCTCGCTAATACCGGAGATCCTTATAGAGATTACAGCAGTAGAGTAATAAACGACGGCACAGGCAAGGGAAACTTTGCTAAACCTTTGCGACACTTTGTTATTGAAAGCATAGGCAAAGGCTATGTAGGAGGGCAAGTCGGCTTGCTAGTACAAGGAGAAAGAATAACCGCCACCCGTGGTAGTCAGCAGAGTGCCCAAGATCTATTTGATCAGCAACCCGGAGTTTTCAATCGCATTCTAGGACCTGACGATTCAAACAATTGGCATCTAACACAAACAAGTACCCTGCGATATTTTTGTGCCACGGCGGCTGGCGACATAAGTGATCAAGCCAGTTTTATTTCCAGTTGTACTCCCTATTGGGGTTCTGATATATCCACATATACCACACCTTCATCTGATTGGACCGATGGTTATTTTTCTTCAGCCGCAATTCCGGGACAACTAATAAGAACAGATTTCAATACAGCCCCGGTTGATCAAAGTGCATTTCTAAATGGAATAACCAACCCAGACGTAACCAAACTTCATGGCATGCAGGTTTACTATACTGTAATATATGGTGCGGGTGGAACTCCTCAAAATCCAAATTCAGGCGGTGCAGTTGATGCGTACAACAGAGGACTTATAAGTTTACAGGAACTTGATATTCTCAAAGGATTTTTTGGAAGACACTTTTATGTTCCTGAACTTGCAGGAGCATTATCAAGCACATCAAGTGCAATGGCTAATGCTGGAAACTTTTTATATCAAATGACACAGGCCTATGAGCAAATAACCAATAACTTTCCAAATGCAAATACCATATGGAGTCAAAACAACTTTCCGAGCAGTTTCTTTGGTTATCTTACTGGCTATGCTGGAAGCATATACAAAACTGTTATGAACAATGTAGCCGCAGAGTTTAGAAGTTTCTTAAGACAGAGCAAAGGTACAGCAGTTCCATTATCCAAATACAGTGCTGTAATCTATACTATACTGTTTAAAGCAGGAATAACAAATTTCAGCACCACGGATGGTAGTACTACAAGAAACTACACAATTGGTCAAAATGGAATAACTTTTATTTGATTTTCGCATAGCAGATATGCTAAATATACATACGTTCGAGCATTATGCTTGGAAGTAGACACTATGTCGAAGGAACGCACCTAACTTAAACTATAAGGAGGGTGACATGGAAAGACACTCATTCATGCTCAAGCAGTACAGTGAGCAACAATTACGCAAAAAGAAGGAAATGGAATTATGGAAGGCTCGTCAAGAGGTGGAAGTAAATGGCAATGGCACTTCTGGATACGTAATAAAGCATGGTCCTAACAAAGACAAAATACTAGGGCACCAGTCTACTAAATCTACCAACAACTGGTAACACAATAAATACGTGTGCAGTTACATGCAAATGGACTGCACACACCAAAAGGAGCGAACATGGCAGAATCAAAATCAGTGGACAGTGCGGGCAAAATCAAACCGGGCGAGTTTGCAGGACAAAAGGTACGTGTGGACAGCGTTGAACTAACACCACCTAAAGCAAGAGAAACGGTCAAAGGCAAACGCCAAAAAACAATACAACTTAAAAAAGCCAGATAACGTTTACGGTACCTGTATAGCCGATAATTATTAGTATGGAATATACATGGTACCTAAAATCAGAAGTCTATCAACCCTACGCACAGGGAAGAATCTTTACACCGGAAGAGTGTGCCGAGATCATATCAATTGGCACTGACAACGAACGTGCAACACGTGACCAAGGTGGTATAGATACACAGCAAGGCGGGCGTCTTGATCCTAGCAAACGCAAAACAGAAATCAGTTGGATACGTTCTGACATAGAAAACAATCGTTGGTTGTTTGATAAACTTGGTGCATTCGTAAATGAAGTTAACGGTCGCTTCTTTGAATATGAATTGGAGTTCATACAGAATCTACAGTTTACAGAATATCGTGCTCCGGATAATTTCTACGGTAGCCATGTTGATGTGGAACCAATGGCGGAGAAAACTCGCAAACTCAGTTTCACAATACAGTTAACAGATCCGCAACAGTATGATGGTGGTGATCTAATATTGCACATAGGCGAAGATGTAGCCGCTCAAAGAGAACAGGGCAATGCAATGGTGTTTCCTAGTTACACACTGCATGAAGTTACACCTGTTACAAGAGGAACACGTCACAGCCTAGTGGGTTGGGTGGCAGGTCCTAAATGGCGTTAAAATTTTATGCACAAGACATTTTTGGAATACCATTATACAATGGTGGCATCGAACTGTCGCCTGCTGATATTGATGCTGTAAAAAATGAAACGTGGGAACGCATGCCTGCGGATAACGGATACAATACACAGAATCGCAGACTGCTTGATCAAGAAAAATATATTCGTTTGCGAGGTCAAATACACGAACACCTAGAAAATTATCTAAACAATGTTATACGTGTAAAACTAAACGAAGGTGCTCGTTTTGAAATGCAAAACAGTTGGGGAGTTAAACATGAACCAAACGATTGGGCACAGGAACATGATCATTCAAACAGTTATGTAAGTGGCATAGTATATCTAGATGTAACACCTGAATCAGGTCATCTAGTATTGCACAAAGATCGTATGTGGCAGAATATATTTCCTAGAAGCATCTATGTAAACTACGACAACTCTACACTAGCCAACTGCTATGAATTACAGTTTGTTCCTAGGGTGGGAGATATATTTTTATTCCCAAGCCAAATAGGACACAGCGTAAGAAAGAATCTAAGTGGTCAGGATAGATACTGTGTTGCATTTAATTTCTTTCCAAGAGGATGTTTTGACTGCGGTATTACTAGCGAACTAACAGTAGGATAATACAATGTTTCAATCACAGGAAGTATTCGGAATACCAATCTATGTTGATCATACTGAAATTAAAGACTCTGATAAACTAGATAAACTAGCACACGAACACGCAAGTAATTATGTATACAAAATACTACAAGTAAACAGTTCTAAACACAAACTAGAATCCAGCGACAGTGGATTGATTACTGCTATTGTATTTTTAAATCAAGAACGAAATACCAACATACTGTTGCACAAAGAGTGGATTAATATTTTTCCACGTGACCTAAACATAGAATATCTAGGACTTAATTCTGCTACAGCAGATGATTGGAACTTTTCTCCACGTCGAGGTGATGTTTTGGTATTCCCAAGTCATTTAAAATATTCAATTCCCAACAAAGAAGATTACCAGATCTTCAACTACACTTTAACAATATAAGACAATAAATATAGAATATAGGTAGGTAAGGCATGGAATCAGTACAATTTACATCTGGACTTCAAGGGCAACTACTAATTGCACAACCCAGTGCCCAAAGCACATTCTTTGCACAGAGTGTTATACTGGTGTGTGAAAATCACGCCAGCGGAGCATGGGGATTGGTTCTTAATAAACCTAGTGAAACTACCACTGTAAGTGATATAGCAAAAACACTTGATATAAATTATCCTAGCAAAGAACCGATATATCTCGGCGGACCGGTACAAGAAGATGGGTTACATTTTATACATACTCCGGATTGTCTTGCTTCTAACACACGATGGGTAACAAATACACTCTGCGTAACCAGTAGTGAACATATACTACGTGAACTTGCAAATGGTAGAGGACCTAGTCGTTGGAGATTGGTTGTAGGTGTAAGTGCTTGGAGAGGTGGTCAACTAGAAGGAGAAATGAGCGGAGAGCCGCCTTGGACACCAAATCATCGTTGGCTTACACAAAAATGCCCACCTAATATATTGGATCGTCCTGTAAAAGGATTATGGAAAGAATCAACAGCAGTTTCTATTTCAAACTCTGTAAACTCTCACTTTAGTTAAAAATACGGATAATGATATTGATGTGTTTGCGGGCATTTTTTACAGATCTCTCCGTATTCGCTATCCATAACACGCAAACTGTTTAACAAACGTTTAAAAAACTTTATCATACTATTAGTTATGCATCAAGACCGGGTTTACCAAAGTCTATAAACTCTTTGACTTTCTTTTCGGTCATGCAGTAGATCATCTCTGGCACATTACCATCGAACTCCATTTGCATATGATTTTTGATGCTTCCTGCATTGAAGTAAACATAGTTCTTGCAGTCTTCAACTGTTTCAAACTCGGGTGTAAAATATAGGTATGTATCCTTGGCACCGTCTGGGTGAGAACCCATCATTAGCACCACTATTAACCATTTCATAATATTTTCCTCGCACTAGTATTTAGTGTAGGAAATTACTCTATTTCGAAGTTAAAATTGATTGCGATACGTTGCTTTGTATCTGTTTGTGAAACTGAACTATGATAGGTTGTACCGTCAAATACAAGCATTTTGTTTTCTTCTGCTTGCACACGTCTTGCTTCTGTTAGTTCAGTTGGCAGTTGATTTTCCTGCCATTTTTGATCATAAAAGATTGTAGGACCATTACAGGTTGTAAGATAATACAATGCTGTTAGATGTGGTTGTTTAAAATCAACATGGCCGCCGTGTTCGATTGGTTCGGGTGTTTTAGTAATTAAACCGAAGCGTATTCTAAGTATATACTTTAATTTTAAATCAAGTTGTTGGCAGGTTCTTTTAAGTATATCTTCACACTTGACTCCTAAGAAACTAGTTGGCTCACCGAACTCGTATGCTGTGTGAGCAAAACTGTGATCCCAATGTGAATCATCGTCAAAGTCTCTTTTAACATCGCTAGTGCCTCTTACCCAAAACCAAGGTATACTAGGGTCATGTCTGACCCTACCGACACCACTTTCAAATTCTTCTTTCGGTAATAAATTTGGTATAACTTTAAACACTTAGTCCTCCGTGTTCAGACTTTTTAGCATATCACGAAGTTTAGTGCTTTGTGTTTTTCCTGTTACCTTTGCAACAGTATCACCTTCACCTGGTTCACGTAATGCTGTTTCTTCACCATCGTTATGATGACTTTCTAGTACCGTTGATTGTTTTTTAAGATTGCTTACAATAGTGCTTGATTGACTTTGATATGAGTTTTGTTCGTCTTCTGCAAGATCTCTAATACGCAAACTGTCTACATCAAACTCTAGATCAACTTTTTGTCCTACGCCGCTCGAACTACGTGTTTTCATAAACTGAATTTGATAACGTCCACGTTCTTTCATTGCTCTACTTGTAAAGATACCAATTACGTTATCCGCTGTTTGAATCTTACTTAAACCACCTGAAATATGTGAATGATCAAACTCAATCTCCTCAACAGCCGCTCTGTTTAACTGCGATGCTGTTACAAATACTGTGCCCAGTTCCATTGCCAAGTTACGTAGTTCTTCAGATACATATTTGTCCTTAACAAACAGATCACTTGGCGATACCTTAACACTCAGTGGCATCATCAAATCTAAATAGTCAATCAATAGTACGTCTGGCTTGCACTTGTTTTTAATTGACCATTCCTTAACGTAACTACGCAAGTCGTTTGCGTTCTTACCACTTGGCATATACTTGATCTGTATCTTGCCTGACTTCTTGCCCATCATTCTAACTTTCATTTCTACATCATCAAGATTCTTAAAAATCTCTCTTGTAGCAATACCTGTTAGCATACTATCAATACGCATTGCTGTTAATGCTTCTGAAAGTTCTAGTGTTATGTACAACACGTTCATACCTTCTGTTGCAAAGTTTACAGCCATGTTCTGTAAGAATAAACTTTTACCTGCACCTGATCCACCTGCAAAGATGTTTAGTTCACCTCTGTTGAATCCACCAAACAGTTTCTTATCAATGCTTGGCCATCCTGTGCTTACCTGTCCGTTGTTATCTTTTAGTCCTTCAAGTCTTGCTCTAGGATCAGCAAAGTAATCTGTACCCATATCTTTCGCAAGACCAATTTGAATTGCATCCTTAATCATTCCTTCAATTGGGCCATACTCACCCTTTTCAAGCAAGTCTGCACCTTTAAGGATTGCACGTTCTAATGCTTTGTGTCTGCTAAACTTTTCAAATGTATCTAATAACCAATCAGTGTGTTCCTGTCCTACACTGCTTGCATCTTTTAGATTGGTTTGACAAGAACTGTTGACAATTTCAAGTTCGGGCATAACCTTATACTCGTCGACATACTTCTTAATAAATTCTGCACTCTCTTTTAGTTTTTGATCAAAGTTTTCGCTTTCAAAGATACCTTGGCATCTTACAAATGCTTCTGCGTCCGCTAGAAACATTTCTAAAAATAGTTTTTGTATGTCTGTATTAAAGTCTTGCATATTTTATATTATACTGCCTTTTTGTTTAATCTGCAAAATAAGTTTTTGCCAGAAGTTGTATTTTGATTCCACTTGTTGTACTATGAATAATCTTTTGCATTGTGTATATTTTGCCATACCGTTTTACAGCATCAGCAACATCTTTTATGTCAGTATCTGGCCAAACCGGAAAAGCAACGTTCCATCCATATTTAATCGCATCAGTGACCAATTGTTCTCCACTTTGGTCCGCGTCAGGAACAACTATCACCTGCCTTTGCAAACTGTTTATTAGCATTGCTTGTTGTTCATTTACTTCGTTACGCAATACTGCAACGCCGCCTATGCTAACAGCATCAAAAGGTCCCTCAGTAACAATAACAAATTTTCTATCCCAACCCTGTCCATCTAAATTAAAAACATATCCGGGTTGACTGTCTGTAATATACTTAGGTGAGCCGTCGCCTAATTTACGAGCAGTGTATCCGACTATGTCCCCTTGATAATAAAATGGAACTATCAGCCTTGTTTTATATGATCCTTCACAGGTCCACATAAAGTCATAGTCACCGATATCAAGGCCACGATCATAAATTATATATTCGACGGCTCTAATGAATTCCGGATCCAATCCGCTTGGTTCTAGCGCCTTCCAATCGTGCCATTCCATAATTGAACGTGCACCAACTGGCAGTTCTCTCTTTTCAAAAATCGGCAACTGTATATGAGAAGCATTACCGTCTACGACAGTCTCCTCCTTAATTCGCAGTGCCTCCAAAGCAAGTTTGGTGATTTCTGAATTTGGCATTCCGAACCATCCTAATAGTTTACGCATCTTGTAAGATAAGTTTCTACCAGGAATAAACGACGCAGTGTAACCACAGTTGAAACAATGATAACTCACAGTTCCATCAGCATTAAACATAATACCTCCACGCTTACGCTTATCTGCACCTTCGCCATTATGAACACAGCAGGGTGCATCAAACGAAACCCAACCACTAGGAGTTTGCTTTCGTTTTGAAGGTAAGGCGGTCGTGATAGTCGATTGTATCGAATTCATATTACTAGTTTAACTTCTAACTAGTACTTTGTCAAGTGTTCCTGTGTTCGAATTGTCGGGTAAATGTTTCAGTCTTAGGTAATTGTACACGCCAGTTACGTTAGCATAACCAATTGCATCAGAACTAGTTAGATTGATAGTGGTTAGGTCTACCCAACTTGTATCTGCTGTAACTTGTCCATCCAAAGTGGCTTGCACTGTTAAATCGCCGGTATACCCATTGCTGTAATATGTTATTGTATGAACAGCACCGTTGCGTTTAAATTCAGGTTGTGCATCATAGATTGAACTATAATATTCTGTTACTTGTCCATTATGACTATAAAAATTGTTTGTTAATGGACGAGTAAAGTCTGTGTTTGGAAGTGTTGTTGAATCTGTAAATGCTGGATATACTTGATCAACAATTTCAATATTGCCTGCTACTTCATAATATGTATTTGCATATGTAGGATACTTGCCTGTTCCGCTTACAGTTCTGTACACAGAGAACTTGTAAAACTTGCTTACTAGACTTGCTGTATCGCTTTCATTTAGTGTAAGTGTAGCAACACCACGTGTAGCAGTAGTGCTACCATCGTCTACTGTAGTGCATGTCTTTTCAACATATACTGCACCTGTTTCCTTGTTTACCATAACAAATGTCAGTGTTTCGCCGCTAATATCCAGCGGTTTCTGATCCTGGTTTTTAACTGTGAATTTGATGGTGTTCGCGACACCTTTCACAATTTGTATGTCTTTTGTGTACATTGGCGTATATCCTTGTTTAATCCCGGAATCCAAATCACTGTATAAGGTATAACCGGTTTCATAAATATATATGGGTAACTTGAGCATATTGAGTTCATCCTATAATGTTATTTATTGGAATAGTATGACAACACTACAAGAAGATTTACAGGAAAAATTTCCTTTTTTAAGTTGCATTAAGCACGGCGAAATGGAATATGTGGGTATTATTATTAATCAAGATTCTAATGTTACGAGCATGTATGATTACTCTAGTTGCTCCGATGATAGCCAAAAACTAGCATTGCTTGAATGCGGTGATAGTTGGTGGTGGGAATCTAATCGTAAAATACCAATCAACATATTCATGAAGGCTGAAATGAACAGGTTCAAACCCTTAATCAAAACGTTTGCTACTAAAGATGTTGAACTAATCTTTGGGCATATGGTAAGATTAAATGATATTGCCGAAAAGCGTATTAAAAGAAAATCAATACAACTAATTAGAAAATTCAAATAGTATTAGTATTCTTGTATTGAATCCAAGTAAAGAAATCAACCACAAAAAATTGTAGTGCAATTCCAAAAGACGATAGGTGTCCGCCAAACAAAATTAAAGGTATCAGCCATAACCATAATGCTAATCTAAAAAGATAGCGTAAACAATAATGGCTAGGTACGGACCAAGTTAACCAAGGACCTGGGTCGTGTTTTTTTGGTTGTCTATAATCTTGGAACTCATAATTCATAAACCAATGTTTACCACTTCTTTTCTTTTAGACTAGCACACTCTAGACAAAATTTTACTCCCGGAACTGCTTTCTGTCTTGCTTCAGAAATTTCTTCTCCGCATTCAGCACATTCACTAAGACTTGGCCTTGATGCTTTTCGAGCGTATTCTTCACGTGCTTTACGCAACACCGCTTCGTTTTCCATCAGACTAGATAGTTGAGCAATCTCTTGTTCTTCACAAGTGTCGTTATTAAAAACAAAATGTTCTTCTTTATTTTCCATATAGTTGTTCGCAAATTAAATTCATGTGTACCACAATCGCGTGTGCATATGCAATCGCGTGTGCCTTTTTAAAATAGTAACTGTCGTCAGTCGGTTTCAACCACACCTCGTTCATCACCGTATCCCACTTCTTCCCAAGCAAATGTCTCTTCGCTGGTCGGATAATCGCTAGTACTGCCGCTAGTTGTTCTATACTCGTGGGTTTCATTTGTTTGAGTATAGTGCTGTGTTCTGCGACGTGAAATAAGTTGTTGCTGAATTCTTCGTGAGTGAGTAGTTCCCATAACGGTTCCTTTTCTAACAATTTATTTAAGTGTTCTTCGCTTTTCACATGCTCATATATATGAACATTAAGCATATCGATTTTGAAATATCCTCTTTCATCTGCTACCTTATGATCAAGAGTACAACGCTCTGTAAAAGGATCTAGCGGAGCATTATGAAAGTATACACCTGTGTTATGTTTTTTGATTTCACCTTTTTCTTCACGTGAGGCTTTAATGTGCTTAAACTTTTCAAGCACCGTGTCACGATCAAAAAAATCTAAATCAATATCAGGCATTGGCGGCTTTTGCTTTTTTAAATTCCTCGTATATTTCTTTTAGATGACTAGGAACTTCCCATTTGAATACTTCAATCAAATGTAGTCCACTGCTTTCCCATTCTGTTTCTTTGACACCTTTTTTCATGCCGAACCCATGGCCTCCTTTTGTTTTAGTGTGTATCTTTGGATTATACTGTGTATAATTTTTATGACTTGTCTTTCTCGGTATTTTTGGCATAAGCACTTTTATCTTGGGATATTAGATAACAGTCTGATTGTATTTGTGCAATCAAGTTATCTATTTCTCCGGTTGTTCCTTTCGGTTGTCCATATTTTAGTTGTCTTAAACGATCAGCATCTTTTTTAATAGAATCGATCTTATCACACATCTGACTTATCTTGTGTAGCATCAATAATATCCTCCGATTGTTCTGGTACGTCTATGTCTTCAATACTATAATTATACACTGGCATGCCGGTATTGTCAAATACTCTTTTATCCTCTGTGACATAAACGTGCGATTTAAAATTACCATTTTGACCTTCAACTACTATAGACTTTTTAGTAATAGTACCCGTATACTCTGTTCCATCACTTTGGATAAGGCACAATCTAATAGCACCGCCGCCGTATATACGATCAATGGGTTCACCATTACGCATATTACTTACGATTGTATATTTTTCTGTGTTAGTCAATGTGTGCCTCCTTGATTATTTCTTTTGTTAATTCAACATCCGCAGGTTTCGCTTTAAACTGTCGATTCCAATACGGAATATCCAATACAGGTTCAACAATAGCAAGTTGTTCATCGTTGAAGTTACTTAACATGTTTCTGCCTGTTTTTGAATTCAATAGTAACCAAGGACTAATAAGTCCGTTTCTAATATCATTTACTGCTCGATTCAGATTACAATATCTAAAGTAATCATTGTATTGTGCGTCTTGTTTTTCTGCCCATTCTAACATAGTTTGCACACTACGTTCTAGTGCCGATTCTGTTGGCTCTATCTTTATCATTTCAAACATATATGTATCATATAGTTCATCGCGACACCAGTGATCCAGTTTCACATTTGACTTAATAACAAAATCAATAAACTTCTCTGGATATATAGGATTAATATTACTTACAAAACTACCAAACTTAACAAATGCATTATAATAACTGCTTTTGCAAAACTCTGCATATGTTTTAGATTTGCTACGTTGTACCATTGTATAAAACTTATTGAACGCTAGAAAGCCAACCTGTACACGCTTTTCATCCTTTTGTAGATGTCTACGTTTAGGCTCACACATATGAGCCATAAGCGTTTTTTCTTTTTGAAACGCTTTACCGCAATGTACGCATTCGTATGGTTGTTCAACTGTTTGGATCATGGTCTTTAACGTATTGATCTTGTTCCTTCTTTGACATAATACTTGATAATAATTCTGCATCGTCCATCTTCATGTTTGGATTCTTGTCTAACAAGATTTGTGTGAATTTATTCTTTGCTTGTTTCTTTGGCGCCGCTTGATATGCATGAAAAAAGTTTTCATAAGCACCGCACATACTCATAAGTTTCCAGAGTAAACCTTTATGATTCTTACTCAGTGTCCAATGATGCTTGTTAACAAATTCATTGCACATTTCTAAATAATGTTCTTGAAAGAATGTATCACCTTTAACATTGCTTACATAACGCATTGCAATAAAAGGAGCAAACAACTTCTTGTCGTCATCACTTAGTTTGTCATACCATTTTTTATCACGACGATCTACTGCACTCAGCATTGCTTTTAAATCTAGAAATTTCTTTTTCTCAGGCATCTTCTTCTCTACTCAAGTTGTATACTAGTTTAACTTCTTTTAATAAGTTTTGCAATGTTTTATTACCCTCTTCGGCTAATTCTTTTATTTCTTGTAGTTCGTAATCGTCCAAATACCAATCTGGATGTTTTGGTTTTTCAATGCATATGCGTTCACCTGTTACTGTATCTCTTTCATACACAGTTTCTCCTCCGTCGGGTGATTCGTATATCTTAACCATCTTTCCTTTCTTTGGCTTGCATTTCTTTATAGCCGCCGATGAATTTTGATAGAATTGTAAGCCTACTCTTTTCTTCTAGTTTTTCTAACTCAGGTGTTCTTTCACTGCATTTAAAATCAAATTCTTCTCTTTTGAAAGGAACATACATTGCAAGCGGTGTTCCTTTTGTAAGTGTTATCTGTCCATACTTTTTAATAATCATTTGCTGATTCATTTCATGAAACTTGTCGCTCCATATGGTTCCAGGCATGGTTTCAAAAATGTCACTGAACTCAAACATCATGGGTAATTGCATAACACTATAACCCGGACTTGTACGCACACGCCATGGACAGTCTGGTTTTAAAACCATTGCTACATTTCTTTTTACGTTATCAGGTAGATGATCCTTAAACTGTAAAGGGTTATGATGACTGAACTTAAATTTATTATAACTTGTTCTTACTGTATATCCGTCCGATTTAACATCTAGTTCAACATCACACCATAGCGGTACAACGTATGCACCTTTAAAGAAATCAACAAACGCAGGGCAGTTTTTTGCTGTGCCTTTGTTTACTCCTTCGGGCGGTATGGGTACATCCATAAATCTAGGCATTGCTTTCCACCAACTTGGCAAATATTTTACAGCAGGTTCTACAGGAACTACTTCTTCTAGTCCTGGAAACTCACTCCAGAATGTAATTTCTGGTTTATCTTTTTTGCCTAGATTAAATGAAATCATTTTACTTTTGTACCTACCGTGCGTCTTACAATGTCATCGTGATTAAACTCTGCCCAATATAATTCAAATGCTACACCATCTTCTATACCTTCAAACTGATGTACCTTTCCTGGCTTAACTTGTGTAAACTCACCTGGACCTAAAATAGTTTCATCAACCAATCCCTGTTGATCCTCCTGCCATACACGAACAAGCATCTTGCCTGATTCAACAAAGAATCCGTTCCACTTGTATCTATGTTCATGCTCTGAACATTTATATCCTTTTTTAAATTCAATACGGTGAAACTCTAGCACACCGTTTGCGTGGATCAATTCCGTTTGACCCCATATTTTTCCTGCTTTCATTGTCATTCCTTTCCCCTTACCATACAAGGCTAAAATCTAATGTTTCACTTTGTCGTGAAATCTCTTTTACAAAAAACGCACAATTAGGATTCTTTTTCTTTTCTAAAGGCGTAGTTAGTAGTTGTCCTGATTTAAGTTTTGGAAAATAAAACTTAACGTCTTGGTAGACATTTACAACATCCACTGGAACAAACTCAGGACGAGAACTTGTTAGTGGATTAAAGATAAACGCATCAAAGCCTCTATCATTTAAACTTGTTAGTGGTAAAACTTCTAAATCACCCACGTCTGCGTTTCCTACTACCATACTCCACTCTAATGGCATTTGAACTTGTGCTGTACCTATTTGTAATACAACAGCCGGTGAACTAAAACTTTCTAAGTATATTAAAGGTACAAAGAAGTAATCAGGATCTTTAGGATCTGAATTATCTAGCACACTATAACGTATGTCTTTATCTATTTCCTTTGGTAACGTTTGTAAATCAAAGTATTCATTTTCTAATGTTAGTATTTGCATTTGTTCTCCTAATCGATCGCTATCTTTTCAACCGTGAAAGGATAGTTTGCTTCTTTATAATATTTTTTTCTGTGCGTTAAATGTCGTTTCGCAAATTTGCATCTGCTTGTGATATCCCAAATCTGCACAAAGTCTTTGTCTTCTGCTTTTCTTATTCCACGCCCAATGCTTTGAATAACTCGTACAAAAGACTTCCCAGGCTCAATAAGAACAAGGTTAAAAATACGCGGAATGTTAATACCCACAGCGGCCACTCCATAAGTTGCGATAATAATTTTGTTAGTACTGTCTTTAATAGAATCATAATGTTCTTTCCTGTCGGTACCTTTAGTTTCTCCCGACACAAACACAGAATTATCTAATTTTTCTTCCAACATTTTACCTGCTGAAATGCGATCGACTAAAATTAATGTATTGCCAGAATCTTTAATTTTATCTATCAATTTACCAAGCCAGTTAATACGGTGTTCGCTTGTAACCAAATATTTTAATTCTTCTTGATAGTTTGAAAATTCTTGTACATCATCTGTTTGCACAATGTTTACATGACAGTTTGCTAGTACACCTTTTTCTTGTAAATCACTAGCACTAATATGATTAATTACTTCACCTAGTCCTGCCTTAATACCTTGAAACTCAAACTGTTCTTTTGGTATTGTGCCTGTTAATCCCCAACGTATAGGAACGTGTGCAAAGTTTTGTGTGAGCAAGTTCTTAAGCACATCTGCTTTTGCTTGATGAACTTCATCAACAATAACACATCTTACATCTTGTAAAAATTCTGTTAGTGTATGTGCCGCTTCGTGATTCTTGGTCTTTTTATCAAGAACATTAAGACTTTGCCAAGTAACAATAGTATGCTTGTGTCCTAGTTCTTTTCTATCACCAAAGTATACACCTACATCAAGTCCTACGTTTACATAATCTTCTTCTGTTTGTGTTACAAGACTTTTATTGGGAACAATAACAATAGTGTTACCATATGGTTCACACATATGACTTAGTGTAGCAGTAATAATTGTCTTACCTGCACCTGTAGCAACTTCTTGTAAACTTTGTGGATTACTGATGAAGTTATTGATAACTTCAACTTGATAGTCACGTAACACGATTGGTTGTCCTTCTGCTATGTGTCCTTTAGGCCATACAGCACCTTGGTCCTTCCAATAGTTTTCTGTGATGTTTGTAAAACTTAGTTGCGTAGTTTCACGTAAATCTTCTACTTCTACATACCAACCCTTTTGTTCTAGCAATGGCAATGCTTCTTCTAACATACTTACGTATGTTGTTCCACCTAGTCCAAAGAAACTTACTTTACCATCCCATCGTCCTAGTTTATATGCCGGCAAGTAACGTGCATACGGAATGTCATACTTGAACTTGTTAGTTAATGCTTTACGCATCTCAAGGTCAAGTCCTTCAAACTTTACATTGACTTCATCTTTAATAATTAACTTACAAGTCGGCACAGTATTCTACTCCGGTTGGTTTGCTTCCACAATAATATATAACGGTTGGTTTGCTTTCCAAATATGCCTGTGTCTTGTAATGACTAGGAACTGTTGGCAAGCAACTAAAAATTAATTGAGGATCAATATTATTAGTAAGCAACGGCTTGGGTATCTTTTCGTTGATAATTAAAATTTTCTTCTTTGGATCGAATTGATTAACGTTCATGTTTTTAATATATTTGTTTCCTTCAAAAAAGTCTTTAGAACTTTTAAATCTAAACATTACACCGATGTCTTTTCCGGTGTATCCAGCAGAAAATAATGATCCTACTATTTCTTGTAGTTGTTCGATATTATTACTACTACACATAATTATACACTGATCTACGGTATTGATCAATGAAAAAATGTCCAAATAGGAACAAACATTAGAATTAATAAACCAATTTCTACTATCACCTAATAATATTGCATCCGTTTTTTGTTTTGGTTTTATAGAATCCACGATGGTATCGTCGTATGCTAAACACCCTTGTAATTTTGCTTTCATTATTACACGTCTAGGATCTGCTTCTAGGGTATCAATTACAGTATCATTGTATACATACCCTTCCATCTTTTTTGTAAGAACAGGATAGTAATCGAGTGCTTTCTTTTTAATTTCGTTAATGTTTTTAAAGTCTTCTTTAATTTTCTCGTCTATTGAAAAGTTCATACCGTTCACAAGATTTACTAAAAACTCAACATTGTTTTCGTTATAGTCAAACGCCCACTCTTTTGTTTCACCGTTGTATTCTCCTTTAAAATAAAATGGTGTTTTTCTTTTTTTAACTTTGTTTACAACATCTGCAATGAATGGACTTTTTAAAACAATCTTTTCTCCGTCGATGTACAAACTTTTAGTTCTGTCAATAGTTCTAAACGGCCATTTGAAAACGTTATTGTCTAATATTTTTTCTGTTTCAAACCCCGAAGCAGATAGTAAACTTGAATATTTTTTTACAAGTCTTAAACCAATTACACTTTGTTTTTGTGTAAAAGCATTATTGTTGCCTAGTTGTCTGCCGAGACTTTTTACTATATGTAAGTCGGTAGGATGAATAGAAACTTCTTCTCCAAATATATAATTTCCCTCGCCTGCAAGGTACATTACACATTCTTCTATGTTTTGATCATTAGGAGAGATATTAAAGTTTGACATTACGACACCTATATTATTTGTATTATTATAGCACCAAAATTACTTTTGAGCAAGAACTAATTCTTCTAATTTAGGTAGTAATCTTACCAATGGCAGTCCATTTTGGATTTCATCAATAAAATATTCTGTATAAAGTAGGTTATTAAACCATTGTGTTCTGTCTGGTTTTTTTGGATTTTCAATTTGATTATAATCTGTATTGGCGACAGAAAGTGCTAAACTATCTTTGCTTACAAATGCCGGCACACCTGCAATTATAGATTGCAGTCCAGGGTTACTACTATGACTAATAACACAGTGGGCACCCACTAGTGCTTCCTCAAAATCAAATTCATCATATGTTTGTGCATATCTAATAGGGTATTGCAATTCTATATTTTTGTGTTTAAAGTCAAGTGTTCTGATAGTAGAAGGATTAAGTGGAGACCGCGGATGAGGCCTGATTTTAATTTTACGTGAAGTGTATTTTCTAATCTGTGTTAATTGTTCATCTAACCATTCATCCACTGTTGGCATATCACGCCATTGATGACTTTTATCATGTTGTGTGCATAACAGTATGTACTTGTCTTGAGCAGATTCTCTCCACGGTGTTAATTCTATTCCAAATCTTTTTTGTCTGTGTTGACTGGCATTTCTTAACCAGTTATTAATACTGCTAGATGAAGTTTCACCGAAGTATGCTTCTTTGTTAATTCCGCCTATAGCAACTTTCCAACTTTGATTTCTTAGTATTCCGCCAACTTCGAGCACTATAATAGGCTTGTTCTTTTGTTGACAGTGTTCCCATATTCGTTTGTTCTGTGCCATTCTTCCATGCCAAAGCACACTCCATATCACTGCAACATTGCACATGTCTAAATTTTTTGTCCATGGAATTCCTGCCACATTTAAACTGTGTTCAAACGCTCCAAATACCGGAGAAGAGTTTTGTGCTCCAAATTCATTGAACATTCCGAAGATCATTTATTGAATACCCCTTAATACTAAATATACGTAGTTAATTACTATTTATGGAGATTCTTAATGTCAAGAAAATTTGCGGTTGTAACCACATTTAATCAGCAGGGTTTGCAACTTTATGGGCAAAGATTTGTCAACAGTTTTGCAAAAAATATGCCAGCAGAAGTTGATATGTATGCATACGGAGAAAGATGCAGACCACAGATTCCAAAGTCTAAACCAAAAATCTATGCATTGGATCAAGAACAATCAGTGCCTGCTGTATTTGAATTTAAAAAACGTTACAAAGACGATCCAAGAGCCAATGGTCAGGGACCAGATAAGAAAAGATTAGATGCTAAGAAAGCATTTAAATGGGACGCTATTAAATTTTCAAACAAGGTATATGTTGTATGTGATGCGGCACGTAGGGTTGATGCAGATGTTTTAATCTGGATGGATGCTGACAGTTATGTTCATACACCAATGACTGTTGACTTTTTAGAGAAGTTTATTCCTGAAGATGTCTTTACATGTTATGCGGGAAGAACAAACAAATACACAGAATGTGGTTGGTACAGCATGAATTTAAAACATCCTCATGCTAAAGAATTTTTTAATGAGTTTCAACGTATGTATGACGAAGCAGATCAGGGAATCTTCTTAGAAAAAGAATGGCATGACAGTTATATCTATGATGTAGTTAGAGTATGGCACGAAGAAAAGTTTGGGGTGAAAAATAAAAACTTCAGTGCAGGTATTATTGAAAAAGAAGGACACCCAATTATTAACAGTGAGTTAGGAGCATACATAGACCATATGAAAGGTGATCGCAAGCGTCAAGGTCATAGCAATAGAAAAGATCTTAAAGCCGATCGCAATGAAGCATATTGGAATAACATAAGATGAAACCAGTAATGCTTCCTCCGTTTCATCAGGTATTTGATTATATTAAACCGGACATAATCTGTGAAATTGGAACACACGATGCCAAGAGTGCAGTACAATTTGTTGATTACTGCTTAAAGATAAATCCTAAATTAGCATATGTAGGTTACGATATATTTGACGATGTTGTTAGTAATAAAGAATTTCATGAGCGTGAGATTAATGGAAAAGGTGCAGGAAAATTAAGAGTTGCAAAAGCAAATCTAAAACATAGACAGACTAGACACAAGAAGTTTAAATTTAATTTAATCAAAGGATATACGCAAGATACGCTCACAGAAGCAGTGTATGATTTTGTTTATATAGATGGTGGTCATAGTTATGAAACTGTAAAGCATGACTATTATAAAGTAAAAGGTTCAAAGGTAATTGTGTTTGATGATTATCAAACAGAAGGTGTAAAACAGTTTGTTGACGAACTTGTAAAAAAAGAAAAACTTACAGAGTATGCTTGGTCTGAAGTATTTAACGCACCTAAACCTTGCATAAGTTTTATGCCTCACAAAAGTTCAAAACATATTCAACCGGTGATATTCAATGTCTGAATTAACAGTACAAGATGTTATTAGTATTGTAGGACGCAATACTATTAAAGAATTATTTAATCAAACAGGTAACAGGTATTTAGGTGATGCTGTTGAAAAGTACATTCAAGAAAAATTAAGCGTAGCAAACTATTTAGGATTGCACAAAACATCAGGCAAAACACTAATTGATATAGGAACAGGTGCTGGTTGGTTTCCTTACATTTGTAGATTATACGGACACGATTGTATAGGAACAGAAACAATACATACTGATATATTCAAAAAAACTTATGTACCTATATACGAATACTTAAATTTAAAAGTAACAGACGATTTAGTATTTTCAAATAAGCCATTTACACTAAGTAATAAAGTTGATTATATTGTAACACTAAGATCATTTTTTAACAACAGGCCTACTGTTTGGGAAATAAATGAATGGAAGTATTTCTTTAAAGATATACTAAAGAACTTAAATCCAAATGGCGGATTATATTTAAGTTGTAATAATGGTCGAAGAAATCAATATAAAAATGTTCCAGTTAGCGAAAGCAGTCACTGGGGATCTGTAGACGTAGGAGAAATGTTTAAACCCTATGTTATACCTGCAGATAAGCAAAAAAAGATAAAAGCAAACACACTATATATACCATACAGTGATGTAGTAAAACTAGGAGAAACACAATGACAGCACTACCGGATCACCTAGGTGGTCATAAAAATAAAACACACTTAGATGAAGGAACTCTACAGTTTGTTAAAAAATTATTCAACATAAAAACAATGCTAGACATAGGTTGTGGTCCAGGTGGAATGGTTAAACTTGCACGTGATATGGATATAGAAGCGTACGGTATTGATGGTGACTTCGAAGTTGAAAGACCTGGAGTAGACAAAGATTGGATTACAATACACGATTACGAAACAGGTCCGAGTCCTTTTAATAAAGAAGTTGATTTAATTTGGAGTGTTGAATTTGTAGAACACGTTTGGGAAAAGTTTTTACCTAATTTTATGAAAGACTTTCAGCGTGGTAAATTTGTTGTAATGTCATTTGCACCTGTCGGTAAAGCAGGACATCACCATGTTAATTGTAACACAGAAGAATATTGGATAGAAAAATTTAAAGAATATGGCTTTCAGTTTGACAGAGGATTAACTGATAAAGTCAAACAAGTTACTACATTAAATATCAAAGGTAAATTTAGTCACAAAGCGTTTGTAAAAAACAACGGTTTATGCTTTGTAAAACTTTAAGTGTAAGTGTTTAGACATAGGTTTAGCAAGGCTTTGGATATTAATAAAGCCTTTGCTTTTAACTAGATTAGTTAAAAGTTCTTTATCATAACCGCTTTTATGAACGTCCCAAACGTCGTCAAATTCTCCACGTTGCCAACCCCAAAAACCTGCCATAGCATGTTTGATTTCTCTATCAGTTTTTCTTTCAAGCCATTGTTGTACGTGCAATGCCATATTAGGTAACATCATTTCACACATACCGCCTGGCTTAAGAATCTTACGCCATTTGTCTAACATTACTTCACCTTGTGCAAATGTTAGATGTTCAAAAAAATGTCTTGAAAATATTTCTTCAACTGTGTTTTCTTGTACAAGTTTATCAATTTCCCATGCAGGACAAACATAATCTACTCCAGGTAGATCTCTTATATCGCAAGTTTTAAATCCTTCTTTTGTAGGAGTTTCACCACAACCAAACTCAATCTTCATTTATTATTAACCAAGTTGCTTTTTTCCAGTCATCATATGATGCAAGCAACTCTCCCTTTCCTATTTCGCTAATGGCTTTTTTTACATCTTTTAAATTATAGTCATCAAACAAAATAATTTTACTTTCTTTAACCATGTTGTAATCATGTTTAACAGTTTCATAACTGTGACCGCCATCGATATATACAAAGTCATACTTTACAGGAGTTGTTAGTGTATCGGTCGTTAAACCTTTAACTAACTCCCATGTAAACTGCGGGTTATCTTTTTTAAGTCCACTAAACCTCCATAAACATTTTTCATAATGTTTATTAGTTGACGGTGACTTACCATTATGTTCTACAGCAGGAACTTCGTCAAACGCATCATGGCCTACAAAATGTAAATCTGGTTTATACTTTAATATTTCTCTGCAAATACCAGCGGCAGTTAAACCATTGTGTACACCTATCTCAGCATAATTTTGTGGTTGATAATTTTTAATAATTTCACAAACTTTATCAAATGATTTTCTATCCATTATATGTATTCTCTCATATGTTTCCACGCCTCGCCTGAACTTAATTCTTCAAAGTTCCAATGACACATACTAAGTTTTTGCAACCATAAATCTCTATCAAACGTGTCTGGTTTTTCAATATTTCCAAAGTCTGTATTTGCAACATCTTTTGCTTGACAATCATCAGGATCAGCAACAAAAATAGGAACTCCTTCAATAGCACTTGCTACCGCCGGACTTGAATTGTAAACAACTGTACACCAAGCATTACGCAAATCATCTTGCAAACTTTTGTTTAAATGATCGCTCATATAAACATCACGCAGTCCGTGTAACTTAAATGCACGTTCTTTAGGATTAAGATATTTTCCTGCACGTCTATCACCTGGGTGTCCTCTAACAATAATAGGACGATCGCTTACCTTTCGAATTTTAGTAATAACTTCTCTTGCCCAATCTTGGTTATCTAATCCCTTCATGCTCCAACCGCCATTGCGTTGTAAACAAATAAGAATGTGTGATCCATTTGTACGCCAAGGCTTAGGGTGTATGCCAAGTTCAATTCTTAACTTGTTAAATCTACTAGGATCGGGATTATCCCAAAAATAATTTCCTGTAGTAGGAAATACACCGTCCATTGAATAACGAAGATAACGTTTTGAATTTGTTTTATCTAGATACAAAAATAAATTGCTATCAACAATAATAGTATGCTTACCATTACGTGTTTGTTCATCAAATACTTTTTTACGCAATAATAAGTGTGGTGTATTTGGAGAGTCTTCGTGTACATATCCTTGTAACACTGCTACATCTGATAGACTCCACTCGTTACCCTCATAGGCTATTCCTACATCTCCATTAAGGTTTACTCCCTGTACAAATCTCTTTAATACTTCAGGTTTCTCAGGATTTTTATTGTTAGCAGGAATGCCCTTTAGGTAACTAATTACTTTCATTGGCTTTTACTTCTGCTAATACTTTTTCAATCGACGGCAACAAATGCCTCCAGCATACACCGTTTTCCATTTCTTCAGGAGTCCATTGACAATATGCTAGATTATGCAACCATTGTAAAACTTCTTCGTTGTTTGCCAAATTTAGATTTTCAATATTTTTTAATTTAGTTTCTGCTACATTCCAAGCAAAGTTGCCTTCGTCACATGCAATAACAGGATATCCGTTAAGCACAGCATCAATTGATAAACCACTTGAATAAGCAACAACACAATAAGCATCTTTTAAATGCTCTTCCCACGGAATGTCACGACCATTAACAAAAGTTACATTTGAAAAATTAGCAAAAGCAAATTCTTTAAATAGGTCTTCATGGTTACCCATACCTTTTTCACTTACACCAGGGTGTGTTCTAATTTCAATAGGACGATCTGTGTATTCGCGTAAGGTTTTTACCGTATCTACGCACCATTCATTAATATTTAAGTTTCTTAAACTTGCATCACCTGCTAGTTGTAATGCAATAATAATTTTGTCTCCTAGTTCTTCTTTAGTTTTCCAACCTTTATAAATTAACCCTAACTCGTTAAATCTATCTCCTGGACGATTAACATTGTCTCCCCAAAAAGCATCACGATTTAGAAAGCCATTAACACCCACCCTGTAGTGTGTGTTTTTTTCAAACATCTGTCGTCCGAGTAACGGGGTTTCAATAACAACAAAACATTTAGAATTCTTTTTAATGCTAGTTCTTGTAAGATGCCATGTACGTGTTCGTTCAGGTTTCCAACTTCCTAAGAATACGGCAACATCACAAGGACGATATTCCTCATCATATTCGTACTGTAGTCCACGCTTAATGCCCATTTCTTTTTCTAGGTTTTTGCGTTCTTTTCTTTCTTCTTTTGATAATTTACCATTTGCAGTTTTGTCAGCATAATCAATACCATCATACATTTGACGTAACACTTCTCTTTCTGAGTTATGT
>Ga0208428_1000302_pt1 | contig 24615 bp, 12 predicted proteins | sample DEB08_DNA_11_FD_184535 | JGI IMG/M metagenome (GOLD analysis project Ga0208428, IMG submission 184535) | Aqueous microbial communities from the Delaware River and Bay under freshwater to marine salinity gradient to study organic matter... | ecosystem: Environmental > Aquatic > Marine > Coastal ... | reverse complement strand
AAGAATGGGCAATTAGGCAAGGAGTTTACGGTGCTGTAGATAATTTTTATGAATTTGATTTTAAATTAAATGAATCAAAATTTAGATTAACTCCTCAACCTGTTGAAATAAATGTTAACAATAAAGATAATATAGATTTAATTTATAGAATAAATCCAACTGAAGCATATTTTAGTGACGGTAATAGTTCTTCACCGTTTCCGTCTTTCAATAATACAAAAACTTATGTAAAACATGCAGGTTATGTTTCTCCTAGTGATGTAGATTATACACTTGCAGATTATACAGATTTGTTAAAAGTAAATTTAAATGATATTAAAGTAAACGAATATTTTTGGATAGGTAATGATCCAAATGGTTGGAATATATATCAATATAAAAATTATAATAAATTTATCAAATTTGAGGTCATCGGTACAGACAACCTTGCCTTAGAATTTGAATTTGATATAGAAGATGATTTTCAAATAGGACAAATAGTCGGTGTAAGTAATGTAGAAAAAATTACATTTGTTGGGCAAGATTCTACAGTAATTGCTAATGATTATGTAAGTTCTTTTTCAGGCGTTTTTCAAATTACGGATATTCAGATTAATAAGATTATATGTGCATTAACTGATCTAGCATTATTAGTCCAGATTAATACAGACTCTTTACAAGGCGATACAACTGGAATAGTAAGTATTTTTTCGTCTGTTAGGGTTTCTAATTTACAAGGATTAGAACAGTTAGTGTTAAAAGATTATCAATTAAATAAGAAAATTTGGGTAGACGAAGATGCTGATAAAAATTGGAGTGTATATCAAATTAATCACGAGTTTAAACTTTCTACCTCTGTAACAAATCCTGCAAAAAATATTACATCGTTTGGAAACAAAATTAGTATTAATGATAGAAATACAGTGTTAGCAATAGCAGATCCTTTACAAAATGACGGAATTGTTTATGTTTATACAAGGCCTAGTATAAATCAAAATTGGAAATTATTTCAAATATTATCACCTGAAGAACCAGATAGCGAGTCGTTTAACATTGGTGATAGTGAGGAAAATGCAGGAATTATTTTTGTTATAACAAATAATAGTGTAGAAAATATAAATTTAGTATACAAAAATGGTGAAAAAATAAATGAAGCAAATTATAGCATTAATGTAGAGAATAATCAAGTAATAATGACATCTGCTATTTTAGCAGATGATACTATAACAATATCTTTCCTTAAACACATTATACCTTATAAATTTGGAGCAAGTCTTGATGTAGAAAATAACAGCAATCATATAATTGTTGGCGCACCGGATGCATCTTATTTAAAAACTAGAATAAAAGGAACTTTTGATCCTACTATGAATTATAGTTCAGGAGATATTGTAAATTATGAAGTTAAGGATATTGGAGTAAAAAATTATTATAGGGCATTAGTTGATATATTACCAGAATCTTCTGCTCAAGAATTTAACGCTTTTTTTAATTATAGTAAATGGTTGTATGATAATAATTTATATTTTGAAAATTCTTACAGTTTTCCATTGTTATTTACAGGAACATACAACGAGAGAGAAGAGACTACTGATCATCTTATTATTAGAATTCCATCTACAGTTTATAATGGTATTAAAGTAGATGATCAAATAGTTTTACACTGGAACACCCTTACAAATGCCAATCAAACCCAATTAGAATTAGTAGAAAGACAGCCCTTTGATGGATTATACAGTCAAATTGATAATGTTTTCTTGAATAATAAACATACGATATTGTATAAATTTAGTAAAATTATAAAAGTTGCCAACTCTGCAATATCATTAAGCAAAGGGCAGCAAATAAGTTCTACTACAGCTAATGCAGAAATAGAGCAGGCAATTAGTATTGGAAACTCAAATGATTTTATAATCTATTTAAAAAATATACAAGGAAGTCTATTACAAGTTGATTCAATAAAGGTTGGTATACAAATAGTTGGAAACTATGAATTAATTGCGCCCTTAGAAGAAGAATCTATCGTACAAGATGAGTTTGCTGGATTTATTGCAATATCGACTCCGGCATATACTACGACATATAATAGAACTGATTCAGGTAGAGGATTAATAATTAGAGAATTAATTACAGAAAAAAGTCCAGATCAAAATTTAATTTATAGTAACATATTAGAATATGATAATGCTAGTTTGATTAGGATATTGAGTTATGAAGATTATAATTTAAATAATTTAGGAGAATATAATCCTATTACTAAAAATTTACGATATTTTTTGATTAGGGCTTCAAAAACATTAACAGATACTTACGTAGATGACTCGATTAATTTTTATTTTAATCAATTACCTAAAACTGTCTCTGTCTTAAAAGTTAGGAATACAAGATTTACAACTAAACCTGTTGTTGTAAAAGGTGAAACACTTAGACAAAAAAATAATAGTCTTGCTACTGTGACTATTTTTAGTGATACAGTTGAAATAGATCCTGCAACAATTAATTTTTCTAATCCTGTATATCTTATACAAGTTCAAAATGTAAGCGAAACTTCTTTTAATTTTATAGATGATCTTGTTGGTTCTGAGAGTGATGAATTATTTTGTAGACCTATAGAGGAACCTGTTGTACCTAAATTAGATACTTTAGAAGAAATAGGATTAAACACAAATTTACTCATTAATAATAATCTTGATATATGGAATACATGGGATGGATATATTATATATCAAGAAAATAGAACCGATTCAAACGGTTTACCATATGTACCATATGCAAAGTATATAGAAGATGGCATAAATTTAACGTCGTTTGATGGCAACAATCCAAATGAAAGAGTCGGTCAAACTATTAGAGAAATTAATGAATCAGGAAATCCTACAAATAATACAGCAGAGGTAATGTATGTACAACGGATTGGAAATAACAGGTTGATTTTATTTGTTAATAATGTGCAAGGTAATTGGAGGTTAGGACAAGATCAAGATCAACCTGCTCAATTACAAATGGATGCTCACCCAACCGGACAAGATATTTTTTCACGACTTAATATTTTCAATTTTGACAGAGAATTTGGAGTTTCAGTTAATGTTATTTTACCAAGTGAAGATGTAGGTAAATTTTTTGTAATTGATTACGGATCAGAAATACAAGCAATTTTTGATCAAGTTACAGCACAACCAAAAAATATTTTGACTAATCAAGAATATTGGTTTTTTAATAATGAATCGATACAAGGTCTACCTAGATTAGCTGCTTATCCTAATAACAATTCTGTTGTTTGGGAAAGGATATATAGTTTGTCAATTGATGACACTGGTACAGCGTCAACTTATGAAAAAGAAGGTGTAGTATTTGTTTATAAAAAAATTGGAGCAAAATATCAATTAGTAAAAAGGTTGTTGGGTCCTGATAGACAAAATAATTATAAATGGGGCAGTAATTTAAAAATTGGAAATTTTCAAAATGTTTCAAAAACATTTATACTTGCTGATAATCCAAAACGTTTATATTTTGTAAAAGATGGAAATGATAATGGTATTGTTTATAATTGGGACTACGCTACAAATAAGAAATATAAAGGAGTGTATAATGAAAACGAAACATACTTTACTGGAGATATTGTATTTGTTCCTCGTAATGTAACAGAAAATGTATTTTCAAGTGATATAGGAATTTTTGATGGAACTTTGTTTGAATCATTAACCAATGGATCTGTAAATGTTTTAAAAAATAACAGTTATGAAATAAATACCGATTACTGGAAATTAGCCGATGAATTAATTGATTATGTTGGTTTTGTACCAAACAATTCTGGTAATGTGCAGTTAGACTCTACCGACATAAGCACATTATCTGTTGATGGTCTTATAAAATTTGGTTTAAATTTTGATATAAGTGATAATGCAGAAGTTTTAGCTGTATTAATAAAATATGATAATACTAACAAAAATAAAATAAGCATTTTCCGAAATGATCAAGGTTATTATAGATTCAGTCAGATAATAGAAGCAGACACTCCTGAAATAGAGTTTGGTTATAGTTTTGCTTTAAGCAGCGATGGTAACACTTTAGCAATAGGTGCTCCCTTATTTGATACAAAAAGAATAAATGTTGGTAAGGTGTATGTTTACAAATTAGAAAATACAAAATTTGTTTTGAAGCAAGAATTGTCTAGTCCAAATAATGAAATTGAAGAAATGTTTGGAATAACAGTAGATATAAATGATAATTTAATTGCTGTAGGAAGTGCTAATGCAGACATTAAAGTAGAAACAACGTATGATAATAATGATACAATTTTTGATAACGGACTGACAACTTTTAAGTATACAAAGTCTGACAAAGGAGCCATATTTGTTTATGATGATATAAATGGACATTACGTGTACGGTAATAAAATTATCTATGATAACCCGTATGCTAATTCTTATGATTTTGGAGAAAATTTTGTATTAAAAAATAAATTTTTGTATGTTTCTGATCCTAATTATACAAATGAAAATGGTACTATCGGATATGTTTTAAATTATTCTAACATAGAAAATAAATTATACGATAATATAAGTAGGCAAAAACAAACAGTTGATTTATCAAAAGTAAAGAAAATTTTCCTGTATAATACAAAAACTAAAGAAATAATAAAATATTTAGATTACGTAGATGTATTACAAGGAAAATTACCAGGTCCTGCTGAACAAAATATATCATATAAATTATATTATGATCCTGCAATTTACTCAACAGGAGGATCTTCTGTAGTAGTTGATCCAACGACAGCATGGACGACAGAAAATGTTGGAACAATTTGGTGGGATTTAAGCACAGTAAAATATTACTATCCTTATATAAACGACATATCGTTTTCTACTAATTTTTGGAATAAGCAATTTTTAAATACTAATGTAGATTTATATGAATGGGTAGAAAGTCCATTACTTCCATTAGATTGGAACGAATTGTCAGAAACTAATGAAGGATATAGTTTAGGAATTACAGGTAGAGCAAAGTATACTGACTCATATACAGAAAAATCAATTTACAACAATGTTACTGATAGAATAGAAAAAAAGTATTACTTTTGGGTAAAAGATGCCAAAAATATACCAGATTTAGATAACCGGACAATTAGTGCATACAAACTTCAAACATTAATGAAAGACCCATTAAACGAAGGGTACGAATTTGTTTCTCTTATTAGTGATAATGAATTTGCAATTTATAATTGTGAAAAATTCTTAAATGATAAGGATGTAGCAATCAGTTTTCAAATATATAAAGATACTGATCAACGCATAAACACTCATTTTCATTATGATATAATTACAGAAGATATTGAAACAAATAAAATAAAAGAAAATTTATCTGTAAAATGGATTGATAGTCTAGTAGGATATGATTTGTATGGTAGGTCTATTCCTGATATATCTATAGGTGAGAAATATCGATATGGCAATTTAACAGAACCAAGGCAAAGTTGGTTTGTTAATAGGCAACAAGCATTAAAAGAATATGTTCAACGTATAAATCGAGTACTTAAAGAAAATTTAATAGTTGATTCAAAAAATTTAAAAAATTTATATTTAAAAGATGAATATCCTTTAGAATCATCTAACCAATACGATTTAATTGTAGATAATTTAGATGCATTAAATTTATATGGTATTGCAAAAGCTGAACAGGCAAGCATAGATATTACGGTTGAAAATGGAAAAGTTGTAAGTGCGAGGATAATAAATCCGGGTCGAGGTTATATAAAAACTCCTACATTTACAGTTATTGGACAAGGATCTAATCTTGAATTAAATTTTACACTTAATGCTATCGGATCTATAGTTAATGTTGATATTGTAAATGCAGGAGAAAATTATAACAATAACGCTAGTGTAGAAATTAGAAAATTTACTGCATTGGTGTTAAATGATGAAACTATAAATGGTAAATGGGCATTATACGAAAGAAATTATACTGCTAATTCTTGGAATAGGGTTAGAAGTCAAGGATACGATACAAGAGCATATTGGAAATTTATAGATTGGTATAGTACTGGTTATGACAGTACAACTCCTATAAATTTTATAATAGATTTTTCTTATCAATTAAATTCTATCAATGATACAATAGGAAATATTGTAAAAATTAATACTATAGGATCAGGTGGATGGTTGCTACTTAAAAAGGTCGATAATCAAGATAATGTTGACTATTCAATTAATTATGAAACTATTGGACGAGAAAATGGTACAATTGAATTTTTAAATACATTGTATGATCCGTATGCAGCCTATTATAATTTTGATTTAAAAAGTTTTGATATTAGTTTTTATGACGATCTTCCAACCACAGAGGTAAGAATTATTGCTAATGCAATCAAAGATGATATTTTTGTAGATGATTTAGCTATAGAATATAATCGTTTATTTTTTGCAGCCATTAGATATGTTTTATCAGAGCAAGGTTATGTTGATTGGTTGTTTAAAACAAGTTTTATAAGAGTAAAACATAATGTAGGTAATTTACGTAAAGATGTAACTTTTAACAATGATAATTTACCAAGTTATGAGGACTATGTCAACGAAGTAAAGCCTTACAAGACAAAAATTAGAGAATATATAAGTTCTTATGAAAAAATTGACAATAATCCATTATTAACAGCAGATTTTGATTTGGCACCTGCATATGTTGATAGAGATAAAAGGATATTACCACAACAGATTAAAGTCTTTGGAGATGTTTTGTATGGAGTATCCGACGAACATATGACTTATCCTAATAAAAATTGGTTAGATAATTGTTATTATGTAGTAACAGACATAAAAATATCTTATTCTGGGTATGGATATAAAACAGTTCCTACTGTTAGATTCGAAGGCGGCGGTGGTAGTGGCGTTAAAGCAGTTGCATTTTTAGGTGAAAATGGATCAATTGTAAACATAGAAGTTATAGACGAAGGTTCGGGATACTTGCAAGCGCCGCAAATTTATATTGATGGCGAAACATATAACGATTTTGCTCCTGCTAGGGTAAGTGTTATTTTAGGTAAACCTCTTGTACGTAGTACGTTAACAAAAATAAAATTTGATAGGATAGCAAAGACAATTTTTTATAGTAATATCGATGAATCTTATACAGAAATAACTTCAGGATCAAAATATATATTTGATTTATACTGGCCAATGTCTTTATTGCCAAAAGATGTAAATGTGTACGTAAACGGAGAAAAACTGTTGTTTAGTAGATATAAGTATGAAAATGTATTAGATAATACCAAGTCATACACTAGGTATCTAGGTAGAGTAACATTGGTAGATGTGCCTAGCAATTATTCTGAGGTGAAAATTGAGTATAAAAAAGATATTAATTTATTGCCAGCTTTAGATAGGTTAAATTATTATTATTCACCTATAGAAAATCAATTTGGAAATACTCCTAATCAGTTGTTAGACGGTATTGATTACGGAGGTGTTGAAGTTAAAAGTTTTGGATTTGGTAATACATCTGGGTGGGATTCAAATCCATTTTTTGTAAATGAATATGACACATATGATACAACATTTGAAGATCATGTAAACACAATTGGCAAAAATTTACTGTATAATAGCAATTTAGGATATAAGATTCAAATAAATTGGACAAATTTTGCAAAGGCAGTTAATGCTTTAGTAAAAGGAGATAGCGTTGAAATTGATAATCATACATTGTTTTATTCAATATTTAATGTAAACCAATTAGGAGAACCTGTAACAGATCCTTTAGATGGTACAAGTATTTTAAATGTACTAGATGAATTAGTATCAGAACTGGTACTTGACCAAAACGGAAATGTTGTTTTAGATGAAAACGGCGATGCTTCGTATCAGTTAACACCAAGAATTACAATACGTAGTGTTGAACAAATATTGTTATATGGATTGAATAGTGTTGATTTAGAAGAACTTGCAATATACAATATTGAAACACAAATAATTCCAATTATATCTACATTAACCGGAAGTCAGGTTGAAAATTTAATAAATGAAACAAATTCAGTTTTAAATGATGTAAAATTAATTTTTAAAACACCGTTAGAAGAAAATGTCCAGTATAATGTTTATTATAATGGATTAAGGATAGATGATATTAATTTTGTAACTGATCCAACTAATATAACTAATCCTAATGCTACACTTGCTACAATAATAGGCGACGGTTTACAGCAAGAATTGATTTTAAGAGATATAGTTTCTGATTATCAAACAGATGATGTTGTGATACTACGTAAACCTACAAGCGATGGTAGTTTTTTACCTACTGATTTGGATTATGATACATTACTTGTTGGAGGAAATTTAGATTATACCAATGCTAAAGGAATAGAATCAGCAGATATTGTTGTAGATGGAGATAATTTTGTAACGCATACTACATCAAAAGGACCTGAAGAAAATGTTCCTGGTTTAGTTCAAGATACATTAGATATAAAAGTTTATGAAAGACCAATTGTAGGATCTTCTAATATTTTCTCCATGAATTATATAACAGATGGAATTAACAACACTTACAATATTGGAAATTATCCTTTATCTGCAAGAAATTTAATTGTAAAAATTGACAAAGAAATAGTAACTAATTATTCTGTGAATTCTAACAAAACAATTACATTTAATACCTTATTACCTGCTGGTAAACGTGTTAATATAACAACATTAGATTACAGTGGTTTTGATGTGTTAGATGTTGATACAATTGAATGTATATTGTCTACGAATATCTTTGTTGTGAATGCAAGATGGGAAGAAAATTTACAAAGTGAAGTATCTGTAAATGGAAAAGAAATAGACTATGTAATTGTGCCTTCTAATACAGAGTTTAGCGATAGTAGTAATAATATTTTAATAAAGTTTGGAAAAAACATAAATGTAGGCGATGTTGTACGTTATGTAATTTATTCAAATAAAGAAGGACAAGAAAAACAAAAATTTAGCACAACATATATAGATAATTTTATAGCCGATGGCAGTACTAATATATTTGAATTAACTAAATCACCGGAACTGCAACAACCTGCTGAATGGTATACTATGGTTTTAGTAAATAATAAATTGTTAAATCCAGGTTATACAGAAACATTTATTTTAACAGATAGTAGAGAATATAATTTGAAATTGCATCAAGTTCCTTTGAGGACTGTAAGTTTTTATCAATTAAGGGTATTTTTAAATGAAAGAGAATTAAAATATACAGACGAATGGACGTATAGTGCTGCAGAATCTTTTGATCCTTTAATACCAGACGACCAGCAAGTAGGCAGTATTGTATATCTTGTTGAAGGCATTGGCAAAATTGGTGATACATTACGCATTTACATTAATGCATGGGAAGACAGTGTAGAGTCCGGCGGTGATTATAGATATGGGTACTATGAAAATGGCGAATTTACAGGAACTCCTGGAGTGTTGCACATCAATAAACCTTTAAACGAAGGAGACGTAATTAAAGTCTATCAATTTAGCAATCATGATAGTCAAAGGATTGATTGGCAAAGTTTTGATATGGTTGAAAGGACAAAATTAAGTCCTGGGAATATTGATCAAAGTTATACAAATATTGTTACAGATTTAAATCAAATTTACGTTGCATTTACTTTGCAAAGTGATAAATTTTACGCAATTTATAGGAATGGGTTTAGGGTAGATGATCAATTTTATGGTACTACTACCCAAGGTAATCAAGCAGCAGAAATTCAAACACCTATTGGTAATGGTACAAATTATTTAAATTTTAATGAAATAGGATTAAATGTTTTAGCTGGCGATATTGTAAAAGTTGAAGAAATAAATGCTCAAATTAATATAGACCAAGATTCGCAAAATTATTATGAATTTAAACAATTACTTAATGGATTGATTCCTTTAAATTATCCTGCTGTAACAGATAGTTATGTGTTTGTAGCTGTAAATGGAAAAATGTTGCATGCTAGTATTGATTACTATGTTACAACTGATAAAATGCATGTAAAATTAGCGCAACCTTTGCTAGAGGACGATGTTGTACAAACAATACATTTTAGTAATCCGCAACAAACAAAGAAATTTGCATGGAGACAGTTTACTGATATACTTAATAGGAATCATTATAGCATTATAGACGGGCAAAAGAATGTTAGATTAAGACAAGATTTACATTGGTATGACAAAGTAATTGTTGTTGATAACGAGGAAGCATTACCTGCTCCTACTTTAGAAAGTAAGTATCCTGGTGTAATATTTATAAATGGCGAAAGGATAGAGTATAGAGCAAGACATGGTAATATATTACAACATTTAAGAAGAGGAACATTAGGAACAGGTGTAAAAGATATATATTATTCTGGAACAGAAATTTATGATCAATCAATTGATAAGCTTTTACCTTATAAAGATGAAACAATTGTTGTAAATATAGTAGCAGATGGCAATTCGAATGAATTTACATTAGATTTTGTGGCTAATTCTGTTAACGAGTTTGAAGTTTTTGTAGGAGGTGTAAGACTTAGAAAAACTCCTTTAGAATCATATGAACTTGACACTGTAAACAGAATAAATTATGGAACAAACAATGAACATATATCACAGGACTCTCCCGAAGGAGATGTAACATTACCTCCTGAATTTGTTTTAGAAAACAATATTTTGCGTTTAACAAAAATAGACGAAGTTGGAAACAATGTTTATCCCTCAGCAGGAACAGTTATAACCATAATTAGAAAAATTGGAAAAATATGGACAGAAGCAGGACAAAAGTTAGTTGATAGCGAATCGCCTATTAGTAGAATGATTAGATCAGTTGAAGCTGATTTACCAAGATAAATATATACATAGGATTTATTATGAATGATATTTTAAAAGAAAAGTACGGAATTTTAGTCGAAGGATACATTAAAATTTTTGATCCTGAAAGTAAAGAAGTTTACATAGATAAACGTAATGCAATTCATTATGAGAACATGAGTATTGCATTAGCTCAAAGTATGGCAAATTCAGGTACGGGATTTTTATATCAGATGGTATTTGGTAATGGAGGAACAAGTGTTGATCCTACAGGTATAATAACATATCTAACACCAAATAGCACAGGAGTTAATGCAAGTCTGTATAATCAAACCTTTAGCAAAGTAATTGACGAGAGCAGTATTAATAATAAGGATCCTTTTAGGAATAAAACTGAAATTAGGCATGTAAGTGGAACAAATTATACAGATTTGATTGTTTCTTGTTTATTAGATTATGGCGAACCTGAGGGTCAAGATGCCTTTGATACCGCTGCAACTGCCGACAGTTTGTATGTTTTTGACGAGTTAGGCTTGCAGAGTTATAATCCAAATGGAGAAGGAATGCTAGTTACCCATGTCATTTTCCATCCTGTTCAAAAAAGCCTCAATAGATTAATACAGATTGATTACACCGTAAGAATACAAAGCCTATCAGGAATGTTAGGGGAATAATATTATGCCATATGAAATAAAATTTACAGACTATGTTAATAAATTACAGATTGTTGTAGAAGATAATACTATCAATAATGAAACATCATTAAAATTGCCTGGCAGGAATACAACATCTTATGGTACAATAATTGCAGAAAATTTTTTACACTTGCTTGAAAATTTTGCATCAACATCTGCACCAAGTGTGCCGGTAGAAGGGCAAATATGGTATGATTCATCTGTTGATATTGAACAATTAAAAGTATATAATGGCGTAAATTGGGTTCCAGCTAATGGTGTGAATAAATCTGTTGCAAAACCAAATTTTGCTCAAGAGGGAGATCTTTGGATTGATAGAGAGAATTTACAGCTTTACATGTACACCGAAGCAAGTTCTTGGGTTCTTATCGGACCAGAGTTTAGTGAAGGTTTAATTACTGGCGCAACTCCACGAGTAACTCTCGGTATAGATAATTTAAATTATAATTTTTTACAAATTGATGTAAATTCATCTCCTGTTGCTATCATATCTAATAAAGAATTTACTCCAAAAGCAAAAATTGATGGTTTTACTACTATATATCCTGGTATGAATTTATCAACAAAAAAATTAGCAGGTGAAAACAATTTAAAATACATAGGGACAGCAGAAAAAGCAGAAGCATTATATGTTGCTAATGAAGTTGTACCAGCAGGAAATTTTTTGCGAGCAGATAAAGTTAACACAACCTCGTTTGCAATAAATGTTTTAAATAATGACGGAGTAAATTTTGGTATTAATAATGAATTTACTGTTGGTATAGATGGAACAAATGCAGTTCTAAAAAATAATGTTTCAGGTTCTGCAATTGCTATAAAAACAAGATTTGGCGGATTATATAGTACTGTAATGACAGTTGATTCAAGCAAGAAAGTTGGCATTAATACAAGTAATCCTGATGTTGAATTAGAAATTTCAGGAGATTTAAAATTAAGTATACCAGTAGATAATCCAAATAAAGGTAAATTAATTGTAAGTAATGTAGAAGATAGTAATAGTTTGATTAACACAGGATCAATTGTAACTTATGGCGGAATTGGCATAGCTAAAAGTGTTTCAATTGGTGGCAATTTGTATATGCCTAATACCGAAACAAGTATAATTGAAGTAAATAAAGTTCTACCTGATAAGGATGCAGATGAATTAATTGGAACGCAGGAATCTTATCTTGGAAGTGAGACTTTAAGGTATAACGGAATATTTGCAAAACGTTTTTATGGAGATTTAGAAGGTAATGTAACTGGTTCAGTAACAGGTAGGGCAGGTTCTGCAAATAAATTAGCAAAGTCATCAGCATTTTCTTTTATAGGCGATTTAGAGGTAGATGCCGAAAGTAATAATAATGAAACTACAGTGTCTTTTACCGGAACCGGTGAAGCTGTAATTTTTCCAGTAAGTATTGCAAAAGAATTTATTGGTAATAAAGCCGAAGTAGAAACTACTCAAATTGATGATGAAGTTTTATTGAATAGAATTAGAGAAGATATCGGGCTTAAAAAGATTAGTGTAGAAAATTTATTAGCAAGTGTTCCAGTAATGCCAATAGGAACGATTGTTCCTTATGCCGGACAATCAGCACCAACTGGCTGGTTGTTGTGCAATGGACAACAGGTAAGAGTTACTGATTATGAAAAATTGTTTGCAGTACTTAATTATACATACTTAGCCCAAGAACTTGTCTCATTAGGGTTTTTTGCAGTTCCAGACCTAAGAGGTAGATTTCCGTTAGGAGTTCATAATATGGGAAATTTGATTCCAACGGATACAAGAATTACAAATCCAATCGCTGAACAATTAGGCGCAACAAGCGGAACAGAAACAAAAGTTTTATCAAAAGAAAATTTACCAGATCACGAACATTCTTTGCAATACCAAGATCACAATTTTTATGCAGTTAATCAACAAGACTTCTTTGTTCAGGATAGTGCGATAAAAGATTATCCTTATTATGAACAAATAGGCCAAGATACAGGTTATGCTGTTGATAAAACATCAGGAATTGAAACCCAAGAAACTACAATTTTTAGCCAACCTTTTGACGTAATGAACCCGTTTTTGGTTTTAAATTATATTATATATGCAGGATAATTAAAAAAATGAGTTATAGAATAAATCGCACTGACGGTGAATTATTAATTGATTTAACAGATGGTATTATAGATAGTAGTGCAACTGATTTAGTATTAATTGGTAGGAATTATAAAGGTTTTGGCGAATGGGTAAATGAAAATTTTGTTAAATTGTTAGAAAATTTTGCGTCAACATCACAACCGCCGCATCCTTTGACTGGGCAATTATGGTATGATAAAAGTGTAGGTAGATTAAAAATTTTTAACGGATCGTCATTTAGATCTGCAACAGGAACTATAGTAAATTCTTCTCTTCCAAACGATTTAATTGAAGGTGACATTTGGATTGATAATAAAAATAATAGATTATATCTATATGACGGAACAGACCTAACTTTAGTTGGTCCTACGTACGATGCAGGTCAAGGAAAAACAGGTTTTGAATCTCGCACACAAATTGATGTGAATAACGTATCTAGAACGGTATTATTGATGTATTTAGGTGGAGTCTTGTACGGAATATACTCGCCTGAACAAATGTTAATTCCTTATCAGTATAGTATAAATGGTTTAGAAGCTGATCAAAACGACACCCAGAATCCCAAAAGACAGCGATTGAAAAAAGGATTTAATTTAGCTAGGCCTAGTATCGAAACAGGTACAGAAGGTTTTTGGTATCATGGCACGGCTCTTAATGCAAAGTATTTAATCGATAATAACGGCAATAAAAAAACAAGTGTAAGTTTTTTGCCAACAGACGGAAATGGAGAAACAACAGGTAGTTTAAAAATAAAAAATAGTTCAGGTTTAACAATTGCAAAAGGAGATAAACCATTTGTTGAATTTAAAATTATAGGAACAACAGTTTTTGTTCAAAATTTAGAAATAAATGGTGATTATGGAGTACGTGTAAAAAATAGCCAATTTCCTAATAATTATTTAGATGCATTTAAGATAGACTCTTCTTTGTATAAAATAAGTTTATGGCCTGGATTGCCTACAAATTTATTAAGCACAACACCTAGTTTAGACATGTATGGAGATCTGAATGTAACAGGAAATATTTCTGTCGAAGGTAGTTTAAGTGTACAAGGCGACTTAACTTATATCAATTCGCAAGATTTACAAATAGAAGATAAAACAATAGAATTGGCAGTAAGTTCTAATGGTGTAAATTTGCCAGACGTTGATTTAGATGGTGGTGGCATAGTATTAAAAGGATCCGAAGGCGATAAAACGTTACTTTATAATGATTCTTTAAAAGCATGGTCAACAAATCAAAATATTCAACTTGAAGTTAGTGTAGATAATCCTACTCCGTCGATAAAAATAGACGGAAAAACAATCTTAACTGAAACTGAATTACAATACGTTACAACAGCCGCAGATTTAACTTCGGTTGGAACTTTAACAAGTTTAACAGTCGATGATATAAACATAGATTCAGCAGCTATAACAAGGATAAATGGCACAGGAATTACAATAGATTCAAATGGCGGCAATATTGATGTAAGCAATGAAAACATAGTAAATTTAAAAACCCAGGTATGGCCCGCAACATATTCAAATCCTGATATGCGGAATTGGGCATCTACTATAGAATATGTTGACAGGGCAGTACAAGGTAAAGAAATATTATTATCAATTGATATCAATGGATTGATCATTGACGGTGATCCGGATAATACTCCTTTTTATGAAGGAACAATTGATAATATAAGACAGGTATTGAATTATATGTTACCTATTGAAGAATCATTGATAGGAACACGGGTAAAAATATTAGGAACTAGGATAAAAGATATTACTGCTGTATTTGGAATAACAGTTTCTGAAGAAGATGATACAGTTTTACAAAAATCAAGGGTATCAGTACGAAATGTTGATAATAGTTCAACAGTTTCGGTAATACAAGACATAGTTAGTAATCCTGCATTTGCAGGAACGACTACTAATATAGATATAGAAATTGAAAGATTTATATATTCTTATCAAAGCGACGGGTTGCGTTGGAATAATACCGGAGTAATTAGGGTTACAGTTTAAGATTAGGAAATTAAATGGCGTATATTATCAATACATATAACAACGCACAATTAGCAATTGTGCAGGATGGAACAATAGATCAAACTACTGATTTAAAATTGGTAGGAAAAAATTATGCAGGGTATGGAGAAATACAAAATGAAAATTTTGTTTTTTTATTAGAAAATTTTGCCGGCTTGACTGAACCACCAAAAGCAATTGTAGGGCAAATTTGGTTTGATACTGCAAATAGTAAATTAAAATTTTATGATGGATTTCAGTGGAGGATTGCAGGAGGTGCATTTACTTCTAACGAGCAACCCGCTGGATTAAGTATAGGAGATTTTTGGTGGGATACAAACAATGAACAATTATATGCATATAATGGAACTGAATGGATATTAATAGGACCTCAAGGTATTGGCGAAGGAGTAACGCAATTTCAAAGTAGAGAAATTAAAGATAGTGTAAGTCCATTTCCATTACGACCTGTTATAGTAAGTATTGTCGATGATGAAATTATACATATAATAAGTTCTATAGATTTTATTATTCATCCTGACGAACAAACAAATTATCCTGGTTTTGATAAAATCCATCAAGGATTAACATTAAAAAATACGATTAATTCAACAAATGGAGTTACAAGCACTGACCATAGATGGTGGGGAACAGCTACAAACTCGGATAGATTAGGGGGATTAACGGCAGATAAATTTATACAAATAGCAGATCCAAGTTTTGATTTTGAAGTAAGTTTTGCCGATGCTGGTATAAAGATTGGCAATGATAACGATTTACGGATTAGGATTGTAAATGATAATGTAGCTAATTTTGCAAATGAACAAGGCACAGAAATGATTTTCCAAGTGCTAGATGAAAATTTACAAATTGCAATGCCACTTAGATTTAAAGCTGATGCTGTTTTACCTGGATATGTAAGTAATTATACTAACCCAAATATTTTTTCTGGAACAAGGAATGTAAACATTGGAGCAGACTCTAATAAATTTATCAATGTCTATGCAAATAATTTTAGAGGTGTTGCCGATAGTGCCGATTTATTAAAAGGAAGATATATAGATTCTAATAGTGATCCTGCAACAGAGTATATGGAAGCTAATGTAAGTCATGTTGCAAATACTAGAACCATTGTAGTAAGAGATCATACAGGAACTATACAAGGTACATTATTTGACGGAACTGCTACAGCGGCACAATATGCAGATTTAGCTGAAAATTATGCATCAGATAAAGATTATGAACCTGGAACAGTGCTTGTAATAGGAGGAACCGCAGAAGTAACAGAATCTGCTGAATATTGTAGCACAAAGGTTGCAGGCGTTGTATCTACAAATCCTGCTTATCTAATGAATAAAGAATGTGCAGGTGTAGCAGTTGCTTTAAAAGGCAGGGTTCCTTGTAAAGTAGTTGGAAAAACGAAAAAAGGAGATTTTTTAATTACATCACACATTGTTGGAGTTGCAACGGCTGCTGATACAATGTCTGCAATGCCGCATTCGGCTTGTATAATAGGAAAATCACTAGAGGAAAAAAATTCAGACGAGATTGGGATTATTGAAATTTTTATATAAATAAAACATAATATAGGAGTTTTTTGATGGTCACACTTTCAACAGGAGTTTCATCAGGAGGATCAATTGATGCAGCTAATTATAATTTATTGCAATCCGAAGTAGCACAAATTTTAGGAACTGGGTCAGGCGATAAAGGTTATGGACAAGCATTAAGTAGCAGTCAAGTCACAGCAAATGATATTGTTCAAGGTGTAGACGGAGACTTAGTTACAGCAGCACAAATGGATTACTTGCGATCTGATATTGAAAAATGTTGGAAGCATCAAGTTTCAACAGAATTTATATTAGGTGATATAGATCCTGGAGATTGGATCACGGCTGGGTCAGCAAGTACAAGTGGCGCATATAATCAATATTTTTCTTATGTGACTAGTATTATTAACAATAGACACTTGTTAGCATCTGTACAGTACACTGATACTTTACAGCAGAATAATTCTGTTCCTATTAACTGGACATCGCAGAGATCTGCAGAATATACAGTAGATTTTGGAACTGCAGAAGCAATGCGATTCTTTTTTAACTCAGGCGGTCAAATTCAGTTTACATGGTCAACAGGTAATTCAGGAACAGGGGCATCTGCTAGTAAAAATATAAGTTGGGCAAATTTCTTAAACACGGTTCCATACACATCTACATATCAAACATATACAAATTATACTTCTAGTTGGGTAGCAAAAATAAACACTGGAGTAGGTGGTTCAGGGGTTTACGCTGAAAATAAAGCAATTCTAAATGTAAGACTTATAGATAACAGTACAACCATTGCTTATCAATGGGTTTTACAAGATCTTGATACAGGCGACGATACTACGCCAAATGACGGTTGGAATTATAAAACTGATGAACCAGTTACATTGCCTATTAATTGTAGACTAACAACTAGAACTGCAACTGGAAGTTATGTATCACGAACTGCACCAACTGCATCCAATACTTCTCCATGGTCTTAAGTGGATGATAAATTACAAAAAGCATTAGAATTTTCTAATTATCTAATTACATTTACCGAACAAAAAACTGTATTACAAGAAAATTTTAAAGATAATATAGTTTACTACTATAATGGCGCTAAGTTTACTATTACATTAGAACTGTTAAATTATTGCAAATCTTGTGTTGATAGTAATAAGCATAGTGAAATTTTAGTCGATGATAATTGTATACCTTTTAAAATTGATATTGCACCATTTTATTTTTCTATTTTAAATTTGTATAATAAATCAAAAGAAAAGTATTTTGAAGAATATTCAAAGTTAATTAAATCACGAACAGTAAACACTATTGTAGACTATGAGTAAAGGCATTTTACTCTTTGCTTTTAATAATAAAATTGACTATATAAAACAGGCATGTTTTTTTGCAATAACAGCAAAAGAATTTTTAAACTTACCTGTGAGCGTTGTAACTGATGATATTTCATATGCATCTAAGTTTGAAAAATATTTTGATAACATAGTTCTTTTTGACAATCTAAAAGAAACTAATTATAAAGTTTATCATAATGGTACAAGTTCTGAAAAATTAAATTTTAAAAATTCGGCTAGATGTTATTCATATGATTTAACTCCTTATAATGAAACTTTAGTAATAGATACTGATGTATTACTAGGCAATAAGATTTTTCGAGAATGTTATAATTCGGTAGACGATTTTTTAATTTATGATATTGCTTATTTTTTAAATGATATTAAAGGCGCTGAAATAGAATATTGTAATGATGTAGGAATAAAGTTTTATTGGGCTACGGCATTTTTCTTTAGGAAAACTATAGAAAATAAAATATTTTTTGATTTATTAAAGCATATTCAAGATAATTGGAATCATTACAGATTTAATTATAAAATAGATCAAACATATTTTAGGAATGATTATGCATTTAGTATTGCAATTCATATTATGAATGGTTTTGGTATAGGAAATTTTGCTAATCCTATGCCTGGAAAACTTTATTTTTTATCAGATAGAGAATATATTGTTGATTATAACAAAAATAGTTTTTTATTTTTATTACAAAATAAATTGACAGAACATTATTTTTTAAATAGAACAAAAGATTTTAATGTCCATGTTTTGAATAAATTTAGTTTAGATAAAATTGTAAATAAAAATATCAATGGATAATGGTTTTTTAATTTATGCCTCAGGACCTGATTACATAAAACAAGCCTATCTTTGTGGACTAAGTATAGAGAGATTTAATAATTTTCCAATTTCTCTTGTTACAACAGATGATACTTATATTACAGAAAAAATTAAAAATTTTTTTGATAAAATTATTATTGTTCCACCGGATTTAAATTATCGTTATCATATCAGTAATAGGTCGTCTTTGTATTTTTTATCTCCATATGAAAATACAATTGTTTTTGATAGTGATACAATTATATTAGAAAATTTTGATAAAAAATGGCAAGAATTATATGATCAAAATTTCATATACTATCCTACAGATGCATTTACGTATAGAAATGTCAAGGTAACAAATGATTTTTATAGGAAAGCATTTGTTGATAATAATTTGCCTAATATTTACACAGGTTGTTATTTTTTTAAAAAATGTAATGAAAGCGATAAATTTTATAGCTTATTAAAAATAGTTGCAGATAATTGGCCTGAATTTTACAAAATATATTTAGGCAAGGATAAATTAAATTTACCTAGTATGGATATTTTGACAGCTATTACAGATAAAATGTTAAAAGTAAATAGTATTAAACAAAAATCTTTTTTTAAATTTATTCATATGAAAAATAAAATTCAAGATTGGAAAATTAATGCAAATTCATGGTTAGATACAATTCCTTATTATATTAATGATGATAGTGAATTATTTGTTGGAAATTATAAACAGAGTGGAGTATTTCATTATGTTATTAATGATTTTTGTAACGATTGTATAATTGATACGTTTGAAAAATTATGAACTTTTACGTTTCTTATTTTGCAGATTCAAAAGAAGTCTGGCAATTTAGCAATGTACAGCCAGATAGTGATGATTTTATTGTAATTAATAACATAGAGGATTTAGGAGGATTATACGAAAGGAAAGATTGCATAACAAATTATAAAGTTAATTATGATAGTGTATTTGACAAATATTATATAACAAGTAAAGTAGCTAAAATTAAAAATACTAGTTTTATAGAAATTAAAGAATTTGTGTATGCAGATATATTTATTGTTCAAGATTTTAAATCAAATAAATGGAAATTTATTTTATCAGATCAATGCCAAATAGATGATAATCCTGAAAAATTATTTTTTTCAATATGTAAGAATAATAATCCTAATATTTTGATTAGATTAATAGAGATTAATTTTAATGATTTGTTTTATAACAAGGAAATTATAATTCCTTTTCAATATCAAATTGAAAAAGATAAGGAAAAAATAAGTATTTTTACGCACTATATTTCAATTAACTATTCTTATAAAAAAAATTATGAGTAATATATTTAAAATTGCAGAACATGATGTAATTTTTTTGTCTTATGACGAACCAAATGCTGAAAAGAATTATGCAGATTTATTAACAAAAATACCCTGGGCTAAACGAATACACGGGGTACATGGTTCAGATTCTGCACATAAAGAATGTGCAAAGATAAGTGAAACAGAAAGATTAATAGTTATAGACGGTGATAATATTGTTGATGAAAATTTTGTAAATGAGGAAATAAAATTTAAAAAAAATGTTGATATAACAAAAAATGTAATCAGTTGGCCAGGAAGGAATATTATAAATGGTTTAATTTATGGTAATGGAGGTATTAAATGTTGGGACAAGCAAACCTTGCTTAATATAAAGACGCACGAGAATGCTGATCCGGATAATATACATGCACAAGTTGATTTTTGCTGGGATATAGAATATATTACAATGCAAAAGTCTATGAGTGTTGTAGAAAATAACTTTACACCTCAACAAGCATGGCGAGCTGGGTTTAGAGAAGGTGTTAAAATGTGTTTATTAGAAGGTGTCAAACCGTCTATAGAAGAATTTAATAAAATACATTGGAAAAATTTGCATAGATTGTACATATGGTGTATGACAGGACAAGATGTAAAAAATGGAATATATGCTATATTAGGTGCTAGGCAGGGTTTGTACAAGACTATGTGTACCGATTGGAATTTTATAAATGTTAGAGATTTTGCTTATTTAAATTCTTTATGGAATGACGAATTAGCAGGCATAGATGAAGATAGTGTTATTGATATTGCACAACAGGTTGGAGATAAAATTAAACAAAATTTAGATATACCTATTGCCAGCTTGCCATTAAGCGTAGATCAAAGCAAATTTTATAAAACTACATTTACAAATAGCGTTAGACCAAAGCATCCTTCGTTGGCTACTGATAAAGAAACAGCTAGTTATGATATTGTAATGATAACATACAATGAATTGAATGGAACAGAAAATTACAATAGATTAAAAAACAGATTTACAAATGTAAAAAGGATTCATAAAGTAAAAGGAATACATCAAGCTCACATTGCAGCCGCAGAGATATGCGAAACTGATATGATGTGGGTAGTAGACGGTGATGCTGAAATAGTAGAAGATTTTTGTTTTGATTATCTAGTTCCTGACACTGAAAAACAGTTTGTACATGTTTGGCGTAGCAAAAATCCTATAAATGATTTAGAATATGGTTATGGTGGTGTAAAACTATTACCTACAGATAGGACACGCAATATGGATCTATCAAAACCAGACATGACCACAAGCATAAGTAGACATTTTAAGAAAATGGACGAAGTAAGTAATTATACTAGATTTAATGTAGATAAATTTACTACTTGGCGAAGTGCGTTTAGAGAGTGTTGTAAATTAGCAAGTGCAGTAATTGATAGACAAAAGCAACAAGAAACAGATGAAAGATTAGAACGTTGGTGCAGTGATTATGGCAAGGACAGGTTATTTGGAGAATATGCAATCAAAGGTGCTAATCAAGGTAAAGAATATGGTATTGAAAATGCCGGTGATTATAATGCACTCTCAAAGATTAATGATTTTGATTGGCTTCTTTCTGTATTTAACAATGAAGATGTAAGTAATTCCATTAATCAAAAAGAAAAAGATTTTGATAAAGTTAATAATATAGAGTTTATTCATGGTTTGCATGAATATGCAGTATACAAATCTGAAAAAGATGTAGCAGAAAATTTAGATAATATTTTGAAAATATTATATTCTGACAATATCTCTAAACATTTAATTTTAGATGTTTTAATGAATAGCGCAGGCGAGAATACAAGATATTTTAGATTTGCAAGAGATTTTGTAAAAAAAGGTAAGAATTTAAAAATTTTATCAGATGCATTTAGTCGTAGTCAAATGCGTAGTAAAATTTGGTTAGTTGACGAATTATCTAAAATTAATAAAAATTTTGATAATATAGTTTTATTAGCAGGATGGTATGGTCAGTTAATTGATTTATTTGGAAATCAAAGTATAAATGAAATTACTTTTGCAAAATTTAGAAATATAGAACTTGACAAAGATTGTTGTTTAGAAAGTGATTACAATTTTAATTTACGTAGATTAGAGGGTCATAAAGTTAAAGCAATAAATGCAGATATTAATAATCTTACCCTACATGAAAATGGTTATGAATGGGAAATTGAAAATTTTAAAACTGAAGAAAAATATTTAGAGAAATTTTTACCAGATTTAATAATTAACACAAGCTCAGAACATATGACAACAGAATGGTTCAATCAAATACGTTTTAAAAAATGGACAAAAAAACCTCTGGTTGTTATCCAAAATAATAATTTTTTTGGAATACCTGAACATGTAAATTGTGTGCATAGTGTCGATCATATGAAAAAAGTATTTCCTATGGAACGTATACTATTTGAAGGAGAATTACAGCTTAAAGGTTATAAACGTGTAATGTTAATAGGATATGTATGAATTTAGAAAATTTTAGTCTAAGAAAATTGCAAAAAGAAAGTGCTCGTGCATTAGCCACGATAGAAGCAACAAATAATAATATATACCAATTTAATAAGAATGCACATCACGATAGTCAAAATTGGTATAAAACTGTAATTGAATGGTATGTAAAAGAATATGGAGGATTACCCAGTGAAGTAGGTCCTGGAAAAGAGATTAGGCTGTTAACAGAAAATGTATAATTATAGAGATATAAAAACAATTCATTTAGAAATAACACAAAATTGTCAAGCTTCATGTCCTATGTGTGATAGGAATCAAAACGGTGGAGCTTTGAATCCTCATATTAATTTAGACGAATTAACAATTGATGATGTAAAAAATATATTTACACCAGAATTTATCTCGCAATTATCTACAATGTATATGTGTGGTAATTTAGGCGATCCGATTGTTGCTCGTGATACTTTAGAAACGTTTGAATATTTTAGGAGTAATAATCCTAAAATGTGGTTAAGTATGAACACAAATGCAGGAGCTAGAGATGAGAATTGGTGGCAAGAGCTTGCTAAAATTTATGGCAGGATGGGAGCTGTTATTTTTAGTGTAGACGGCCTACAGGATACTAATCATATTTATAGGCAAGGTGTAGTTTGGGAAAATGTAGAACGGTCTATGCGTAGCTTTACAAGTGCAGGAGGAAGAGGACGTTGGGACTTTTTAATTTTTGATCATAACCAACATCAAGTAGAAGAAGCGGAGCGTTTAAGTAAAGAATGGGGTTTTGAAAAATTTATTAAGAAAAAAACTGGAAGATTTGTAACCGCAAATGTTGAAGCAAAGGAAACACATCAAGCAGTAAATAAAAAAGGTAAAAAAACTGCCGAACTTGCAAAACCCAAAGACGAATTTCAAAATACTGCTGTAAAAAAGTTGCCTACAATATTAGAAAAGTATGGAAGTATGGACAGCTATTATGATGTTGTTCCGATAAATTGTAAAGTAAAAAATGAAGGTAGTTTATTTATAACAGCAGAAGGTTTAGCTTTACCTTGTTGTTGGACAGCTGGCCGGATGTATAAATGGTGGCATGAAGATCCTAAAACAGAACAGATTTGGAATTTTATTAAAGATAAATCGTTAATTGATGCAAAAAAAGGCTTGAAAAAAGTTTTTGAATCAAAAGTTTTTAAAGATATCGAAAATAGTTGGACAAAGCAAAGTTGTAAGGATGGAAAATTAAAAGTTTGTGCAATTAAATGTGGAAAAGAGTTTGATCCTTTTGTTGCTCAGTTTGCATAAATATTTTATGAATATTATAATATTTAATGCTCAAAAAAATATTAATACAGGCATAGTTGAAATACCAAAAAATGCTTCGACATTATTTGGTAAAATCATGTACTATCGTCGTTTACGTAGTACACGCACCATAAGAAAATCTATGGCGGAATTTTTGCAGTCTGGACATGTCCCTGGGGGTGCGCAGGGACTTGACTCAAGTAAACTAAGGTCACGGGGGTTTAACAAACGCAATAAATTTACTGTTGTAG
>Ga0208428_1000301_pt1 | contig 24659 bp, 23 predicted proteins | sample DEB08_DNA_11_FD_184535 | JGI IMG/M metagenome (GOLD analysis project Ga0208428, IMG submission 184535) | Aqueous microbial communities from the Delaware River and Bay under freshwater to marine salinity gradient to study organic matter... | ecosystem: Environmental > Aquatic > Marine > Coastal ... | reverse complement strand
GTACTTGATGGCGCAACTATTTCGCTTGATGGTTCTACCGCTATTGTTGATTTTACAGATGAAGTATTTGCTGATGTTACTCTTTCTGCTGATGGTTGTATTATTTACAACGCTGGGCAGGGGAACAAGGCAATTGCTGTCATTGATTTTGGTGGCACAGTAAGTGCTACTGCTGGTGACTTGACAATTGAATTTCCTACCGCTGATGCAAGCAACGCTGTAATTCGTATCGCGTAAGGAAACATTATGGCTGTTACCGTAAATGCTGCTGTTTACGGAGTAGGTGTCTACGGAACAGCTAGGTATGGCAAGGTTATTGTAAGCAACCTTGACCAAGCCACCGCTACTGGTGCTGTTAATACTGTTCAGGTAAACATAACAGAAATCCTGAACAACGTAAGTGCAACAGGTAGTATTGGTACAGTTGCTATAAGCAATACAGTTACACTTACAGGTGTACAAGCTACAGGCGCAGTAAATACTGTAGAAGAAAAACCTACAGAAGTTCTTAACAGCGTAAGTGCTACAGGTTTTGTAACTGCTCCACAAATAAATACTGCTGCTGGTATTTCTGGAGTAACTGCAACAGGCACAATTGCAAATGTAGTTGCAGGTGGTTTTGAAGTTGACATTTCTGAACGGCTGGATAGTGTATCTGCTACAACAACAGCTAACGGCGTTCAGGTAAATGTAACAGAGATACTGGGTAGCGTTAGTGCTACAGGTGCAATCGGCACACTAGCGATTAGCAATACTGTTACACTTACAGGTGTTCAAGGCACAGGTGCTGTAAACACCGTAGAAGAGAAGCCAACAGAGGTTTTAGGTAGTGTAAGTGCTACAGGCTCTGTAAACATTGTTCAAGTTAATATTACCGAAATACTTGGCAGTGTAAGTGCAACAGGTTCTATAGGAACACTTGAGCATAGCAACACAGTAACACTGACAGGTGTTCAAGCTACAGGCACTGTCAATTCACTTGAAGAAAAGCCTACTGAAGTATTAAACAGTGTAAGTGCTACAGGTGTAGTTGGCAGTCTCACGGTAAACGTCCTCGAAGCATTAGGTAGTGCTGCATCTACCGGAACAGCCGGAACCGTTACAACCACAGCCGTCGTCTTCGATTTCTACGCAGTTCGCGAACAATATAGCCCTCGTAGAACCGTCCTCATACCAAGAGCAGCCTGACCTATGACCACCTTCGACCGAACCATCCACGTTACATCGGAATTTAGAGTGGTGCTTATTGATGATATCGGAACCGTTTCGACGCGAACTGTCGAAGTTCCGTTCGAAAACAGAAACGTAGAAATACATCGCGGAACGTCCTCTGCTGAACGAACCGTACTTGTGGAGTAAGATAACATGTCTTTTCGCTGGCCTTTTAAAGACCCTGATGAAACTCTCGACTACAGCGTAGATTGGTCTCGCTTCTTGGAGTCGGCAACAATCTCATCTGTAACGTGGTCTGTCAAAACTTCCGTGTACGACACAGAAACAACTCTGGCATCAGGCCAAACCTTGACAACTGCTTCCGCTTCAGCAACCACTGACAGCATCCAGAATGTAAGTCAAACCAATACCAACACGGTTGCTACGATTAATATAGGCGGTGGAGTGGTTAATCGGGAATACACCTTCTTCTGCACAATTATCGACAGCACAGGTAGCACAGCCAAACGCTCCATCAAACTTAAAGTTCGGGATAGATAGACATGGCATACAACTTTCTTGGATTATCGAACGACGTTGCGGTTCGCTTAAACGAAACCCAGTTGACATCAAGCAACTTTGCTACAGCCACCGGATTTTACTCTGCAATCAAGGAAGCTGTCAACTCCTCTATCCGCCACATCAATCAAGCACATTTTGGGTGGCCTTTCAATCACAACACCCAAGAACAGACTCTCGAAGCTGGGATTACGAGGTATGTTATTCCGGGAGAAGCCAAATATGTTGACTTCGATACCTTTCGGGTTCGCAGGGATACCACCCTCGATTTGGGCAGGGCAGTTCGCCTTAAGCAGTTGAGCTATGACGAGTACGTTGACAGGTATATAGACCAAGAGGACGAAACTGACACGACTAAGGGAGCGGCTCCGGAATACGTGTTTCGCACCCAAAACAACGAATATGGTATCGTTCCGATGCCGGACAAAGCCTATCAAGTTGACTTTGAATACTTTACCTTTCCTGTTGACTTGTCCTTGTATAGTGACGTTCCGAGCGTTCCTGAACGTTTTAGATTTGTGATTGTCGACGGAGCTATGTACTACGCTTACATGTTCCGCGATAATATAGAGATGGCATCCGTATCCCAGCGGAAGTTCGACGACGGTATCAAGCAGATGCGAACCTTGCTTGTCAACGAAAACATCTACATGAGAGCAACCTAACATGCCCGACCGTTGGCAAACCTACGCCGTCGAATTTAATGGCGGTTTGATAACCAACCTATCTCCCTTGCAGCACGGAGCTAACGCACCCGGTTCGGCTCGTGTGTTGCGTAATTTTGAACCGTCTATTGAAGGTGGGTATCGGCGCATAGAGGGGTTCGATAAGTATGATGACAACCTCGTCCCTCCCTACGGTGCGCCCGTAGTTCACGGCTCTGGGCAGACCGGAACATCTCTCGTGTTGGGGAATATACACACAGAGCCTGAAGATGGTGATACTTTTACCATCGCAGGTGTCTCCGGAACGTACACAATCGACACGAGCGGCGTTAGTTACGATGCGACGAACAATCGAGCAACCTTAACCTTAACAACCAGCCTAGACTCTAGCCCCACAAATGCTGCTGCTGTAACCTTTACCAGCACCACTTCGAACTATAGAATAAACGGTATCGCAAGTTGGGAAGATTCGGTTATTGTTTCTCGAAACAACTCGATATTTCAAACGACAGGAAGCGGTTTTACCCACATCAACGTCCCCGACTATGGCACAGTCCTTGTAGACGGAGGTAGTCAGACGGGAACGAGCCTTGTTGTAGACGGTTTGACAGCAGCACCCCAAGCTGGAGACGTATTCAAAATTGCTGGGGTCGATTTGGTCTACACAGTTACGGTAGACGCAACCGTTTCTTCCGGAGGAGCAACCCTCTCTATCAACCCTGCTTTAGATTCGAGTCCTGCTGACAACGCTGCAATTACGTTTCTTTCGACAAGTAGGGATGGCACAGTCAAGTTTCGGTTTGCTCGTTATAACTTTGACGGTACTGAAAAAATTGTGATGGTTGATGGAACGAATGCTCCAGCTATCTACAATGATACAACTTTCACTGTTCTCGATGATGCCCCTATCGATGTTGTCGGAGCGAACCACGTTGTAAACTTTAAGAACCAACTGTTCTTTTCAAAGGGTTCGAACCTTTCATTCACGGCCCCTTTTACCGACAACGACTTCACTGCAGCGAGCGGCGCAGGAACAATAAATGTCGGAAATGCAATTACGGGCTTGATTATTTTTCGAGAACAGCTTATAATATTTAGTGAGAGACGTATTTCTCGCTTGGTTGGCAGTACGATTGCCGACTTTCAGTTGCAGCCCGTGACGATGGATACGGGATGTATCGAAGAAGATACCATCCAAGAGGTCGGCGGAGACATTATATTCTTAGGGCCGGATGGATTACGTTCTCTTGCGACAACCGATAAGTTCGGAGATTTCTCTATCGGAGTTATCTCTAAGCCTATACAGACCGAAACGAACAGACTTATAAGCCAAAACACGTCTTTCGCGAGTGTTGTCATAAGAGAGAAAAGCCAATACCGTATCTTAGGATACAACGCAAACATCACTACGGACGCAGCCAGAGGAATTCTTGCAACCCAAACAGAGCAAGGTATTCAATGGGCAGAGTTGAGAGGTATACGAGCGTATGTTGCGGACAGTAACTACAATGCTTCTACAGAAGTGGTAGTTTTTGGACACGATGATGGGTACGTCTACCAGATGGAGTCGGGTAACAGTTTTGATGGGGCAAACATTAGTGCGAGTTTTGCAACCCCTTTCATCCCCGTAAACGACCCTCGCCTTCGCAAGACATTCTACAAGATGTTCCTTTACACGGACCCACAAGGCAGTTTTACAGCAAATGTGTCCTTGAAGTACGATTTTGAAGAAGCGGATGTTATTCAACCTGCGACTATAACATTCAACAATGCGTCTGGTGCGGATGCTCTCGCTTTCTACGGGGAAGCAGAGTACGGAACAGGGGAATATGGTGGCACAATCCAACGGCTTTTTGATAGCCAATTGATAGGTTCGGGGTTTGTCGTATCGTTGGTTTTCAGCTCGGAATCGACGAACCCACCCTACTCCCTCGACGCTTTAACCTTTGAATATGGAACCTACGGGCGACGCTAACCGAAAAAAAGGACTTTTATTATGGGTACAGGATACACTCGTAACGACACTTCCAACAACATAGCCGACGGCAACATCATCAATGCCTCCGACCTCGATGGTGAGTTCGATGCCGTAGAAGCTGCGTTCAACTCTTCGACAGGCCACACCCACGATGGCACGTCGGCAGAAGGCGCACCAATCACGGTGGTAGGCCCCGTCCAAGACCTTGTTGTAAGTGCTACCGAAGTTAAACCGAAGACCACGAACACCCTCGATATCGGCACAGGCTCTCTTCAGTTCAAAGACTTGCATCTCGATGGAACAGCTTACCTCGACGATGTTCAGGCAGTTGGCGCAGTTGATATCACAGGTGACCTAGACGTTGACAACATCAACATCAACGGCAACACCATCTCAAGCACCGACACGAACGGTAACATCACCCTTGCACCGAATGGTACAGGGGTCGTTGCGTTGTCTTCAACTGACCTGACCTTTGGCGACAACGACAAAGCCATCTTTGGTGCTGGGTCTGACTTGCAGATTTATCACGATGGTAGCAATAGTTACTTTACCGAAAGCGGAACAGGCCGCATTTATATTACAACAAATGGTCCGTCAGTAATTCTTGGGCAGACTAACGGCGAAAATATGTTAATTGCAAATGCTGATGGTGCAGTTGACCTTTATTACGACAACTCACCCAAACTCGCCACCACCACTAGCGGCATTGACGTAACAGGCACAGCAGTCACAGACGGCCTCACAGTAGCTGGCAACGTCAGCGTAGACAGCGGCACGATTAAGCTTGACGGTAACTATCCGACAGGCACACGCAATGTGGCGATGGGTGATACTGCGATGGCAAATGCAGATGGCGCACTTGTTAACAGCACAGCGTTAGGTAATGCATCTCTTAACGCACTTACTACAGGCAACAACAATACTGCCGTAGGTGATAGGGCAGGAACAGATGTTACAACTGGTGCTGATAATACATTTTTAGGGGCGGCTTCTGGCTTCCAAACAACAACTGCATCAAACAATACGGCTGTAGGTCACATTTCGTTGTATAGCAATACAACTGGTGCAAATAATGTTGCGGTGGGAAATGACGCACTCTACGCAAACACCACCGCATCCAACAACACTGCTGTGGGATATAATGCGTTAACAGAAAACACCACTGGCACAGAAAATGTGGGGGTGGGGGCTTCAACTTTGTATGCAAACACCACAGGCGGTCAAAACACTGGTCTTGGTAGATTGGCCTTACGCTTTAATGAAACAGGCAATCTTAACACTGCTGTTGGCTTTCAAGCACTATATGTAAACACTGGGTCAAGCAACACTGCTATTGGTGCATACTCACTAGACGCAAATACTAGCGGCACATTCAATACTGCGGTTGGTCGCACATCACTTAGCGCAAATACCACAGGCGAAAATAATGTTGCGGTTGGGTATCTTGCGATGGCAGGTAACACCACTGCATCTAACAACACTGCTGTGGGGCGTAACGCACTTAGCGCAAACCTCACTGGCTCACAGAATGTAGCGATAGGTGCGCTGGCTCTTGATGCTAACACAAGTAATTCAAATATTGTTGCCGTTGGTTATAGCGCATTGAGTAACAGCACTGGCGCAAGTAATACCGCCGTTGGTTCACAGTCATTGGGTGCAAATACTAGCGGCACAGGTAGCGTTGCTGTTGGTCTGTCTGCTTTAGGTGCTAATACCACTGGCAACTACAGCACCGCCGTAGGGACTTATGCACTGCAAAACAACACCACAGGAACTAATGTTGCTGTTGGTAAGGAAGCACTTAAAAATAACACAACAGGCACAAACAATACTGCCGTAGGGCGTGAGTCTTTGCTATCTAACACCACTGCCGATGAGAACACCGCACTGGGGCATCAGGCTTTGTATTCAAACACCACGGGTGCAGAAAATGTTGCTTTAGGAAGAGGCGCACTTTACTCCAACACAACAGCAAATCACAATGTTGCTTTAGGTCGTAACGCTTTGTATAACAACATCAATGGCACACGAAACATCGCCATTGGTCGGAATACATTAGCAACAGCAACTGTTGCAGATGATAACACTGCCGTTGGTCATAATGCTCTTAACGCAAACACTACAGGCCTTGCAAACACAGCAATAGGTGGGTCGGCTCTTGATGCTAATACCACCGCAAGCAACAACACAGCCGTTGGTTATGCGGCACTTACCGCAAACACTACAGGCACAGGCAATGCTGCTTTAGGTGCTTATGCACTTACCGCAAGCACCACTGCATCTAACAACACAGCGGTGGGATATTCAGCACTTGGCGCAAGCACCACTGGTGCAGAGAATACCGCTGTAGGTCGCACAGCACTTGGCACAAACACTACTGGCGGTTTCAATACTGCCGTTGGGCGTGATGCACTAAAAGAGAATACCACCGCATCCTACAACACCGCAGTTGGTTATTCTGCGCTTATTTTGAACACCACGGGTGGAAGCAACACAGCCACTGGGTATTCCGCTTTGAGGTCAAACACCATTGGAGCGCAAAACAACGCTTTTGGTCGTGATTCTCTTTATGCTAATACTACTGGCTCAAATAACCAAGCAATGGGTAAAGATGCTGTAGGAAGCAACACTACTGGAAATAATAACATAGGCATTGGCACAAGAGCATTACAACTTAATACTACAGCGGGTAACAATGTTGCCATTGGTTTTGAGGCATTACAGGCAAACACCACCGCAGCCAACAACACAGCAATTGGTTATCAGGCTCTTTTATCAAACACCACTGGCATACAAAACACAGCGATTGGTCAAGCCGCTTTGGACTCAAATACAACGGCTAGTAATAACGTGGGCATTGGTGCAAATGCGCTTGGGCTAAATACCACTGGCACACAAAACACTGTTGTTGGCACATTTTCAGGCGATGCTGTAACCACTGGCTCTGACAATACATTTGTTGGTAAGTCTGCTGGCGGCTCAATTACAACAGGTTCAAACAATACAGCAATCGGTGAAGATGCGCTTCTGTCTGCAACAACCCCAACCTTCAACACTGTTTTGGGCAGCGGCGCTGGAAGGTTTATAACCACTGGCTCTAAGAACACCATCATTGGCGGCTACACCGGCAATCAAGGCGGCCTAGACATCCGCACATCCAACAACTACATCGTGCTGTCAGATGGCGATGGTAATCCTAGAGCATATTGGGACAATAATGGTTATATGCAAAGTATAGGTGTTTATAATAACACTACAGCATCAGCGGCAAATGTTCACGTTGCATCCAATGGATACGTTCTTCGGTCAACGTCATCCCTTCGTTACAAAAACACAATTAATGATGCCACTCACGGTCTAACTGAATTGTTAGAGTTGCGTCCAGTTACTTACAAGGGAAACAATGATAATGATGGCGACACAGTATTTGGTGGCTTGATTGCTGAAGAAGTCCACGATGCTGGCCTGACAGAATTTGTGCAGTATAACGATGATGGTGAGCCAGACGCACTAGCTTATGGTAATATGGTGTCGCTGTGCATCAAAGCCATTCAAGAACAGCAAGAAACAATCACAGCACTTGAGGCTCGTATAGCCGCACTTGAGTCCAACTAAACTACAGGAGTATAAAATGGACGAAATCACAGCAGAAGAAATCGCACAGCACTACACAGCGATGGGTCACAGCGTTGACCTTATCAATGCCATTATTGCTGGCGACCACGATGAAACTATGGATGCGGATGAACGTGCAGATTGCGTTAGCCGTAACGTAGAGCATCTGGAAATTATGGTGGCAAAAGACTTCTGGACATCAGAAGATATGACAGATGTTAATGCCGCTATTGCCGCAGGGAAGGCTTACTAATGGCTGATAATGTAATCACGATTAACGGCAAGGAATACGAGGCTGAAAGTCTTGATGACCAGCAAAAGTATTTCATTCGGCAAATCCAATCCTGTCAGGCTAAGGCAGAACATCTTGCATTTGAACATAGCCAAGTAACAACAGCGCAGAACGCTTACACCAAAGCGTTGATTGAGTTGCTTGAAACTGAAGCGGAAGAAGAAGCAGAGGCAGTATAATGGAAATGACCAACCTCATTGATATGCTTCTTGGTGTCATCGTAGCTGGTGGCGCGTGGTTTTTGGTAGGCTTGAACAATGAACTCAAGCGTCTCAGCATTCTTTTGAACCGGACACGTGAAGACTACGCAACAAAGGTAGAGTTACGTGACGACATGGATAGATTGATGGAAGCATTACACAGGTTGGAAGATAAGCTGGATAAGGTACTTCAAGGAAATAGATAGTGGCTACACAAAACACATATGATGATGCGTACATTCAAACCCTTATAGACCAACTCGGAACTGCCAAAGCTCCGGGGTTTGATGCTCAAGACTATGTTCGCGTAGGAAATACGGTATATCCCAGCAGTATCGAAGCTGGGAAGTATCTTGGAGCAGGTCAAACGCTTTACGGTGGAAACACGGCAGGGGGTACTGGTGGCGGCGCATATGACGTTCATCCATATCAAAGATTTCTCAACTTTGATGTTATGCAAAAGAGTGGTACGCCATTTTATGTCAAACCCGGTGCGAGTGGACAAGCAGCAGCTATGGGCCTTTCTGAATCAAAGCCGGAATTGGTAGTAGGGCCTAGACGCTATGCTCTCGAAGGCGACAAAGCACAAAACTACCTCAAACAATACGAACTGTGGAAGCGACAGAAGGCAGCGAGGGAAGCTAGTGACCCAAATCTACAGGGTAATGCACGTATTGACCCACGTATGAGTGAGCCACCTCCTTCAAAACAACCTTTACAACAAAACTATCAATCTGCTCCTATGTATGAGCAGTTTAAGCAGTCAGACTATTACAAAAACATACCACAAATAGGTGCAACAGTAACAGGTTCTAGCACTATTGATGGGCAAACCTATACCTTTCCTTATGCTAGAGAAGCAAGTGCATATAATGATTATATGCGCAGTTTAGGTGGATATCAAGTTGGTCGTCCAGAAAATCCAAATGCTGCACCTGATTATTACAACGGGACAAACTCTATGGCAGACTTTAACTTGGAAAGCACAATACAAGAACTTGCGGCAGGACAAGATACGGGCATCCCATCCTTAACTTCTGTCGACATGACAGTTCAGCCTAGCGAGAAGCTGAAGGCTACTACTCTCGGACAAGCCCCGGTTGCTACAACTTATCAAGCCACAGCCAAAGGTCTCACCCAACAGGTTCCCGGCGCACCTGCTGGCTTAGGTCAGGTTGAAGGTATAGCTGCCGTAACCCCCGGCCTCGAACAGATGGGGGGCATGGCGGCAGCCCAGCTAACCCCCACAACTCCATATGTTCAAATGGCTGGTGTCGAAGGCGTAGCTTCCCCAGAATCTATGGCTATAGCAGCCCAAGCCGAACTCGACCCTCGTGCCACTGTCCAATATCAACTTGGCGAACTGATGTCGAGCCTCGAAGAAGGTAAGCCGATGCCTGCGTGGGCTTCCCCACAGGTTCGCAAAGTGAACGCCATCATGCAAAGTCGAGGCCTCGGCGCAAGCTCGATGGCTTCCGCAGCTATAATCCAGAGCCTTATGGAGTCTGGGGTTCAGATTGCCGCTGCCGACGCGAACAAGTATGCAGCCATCCAGCTACAAAACTTGGATAACCGCCAGAAGGCAGCCCTTCAAAACGCCGCCACAGTCGCTGCTATGGACCGGGCAAACCTCTCTGCACGTCTGCAGGGAGCCGTCACGGAAGCTCAAGCCCTTCTATCCGTAGACCTGAAAAACCTTGACAATCAACAAAAAACTGATACACTTAATTATAGTGTCCTTACTCAAGGTTTGTTTAAGGATGCGGCTGAAGAGAACGCTCGTCAGCAGTTCAACGCCAAGAACGAACTGCAGGTTGAGGAGTTCTTTGCAGAGTTAGGTTCGCAAATTGAGACCATCAACGCGAACCGCACAGCAGCTATGCGACAGTTCAATGTCAGCGAAGCGAACGCTATGAACCAGTTCAACGCCCAGATGCGGGACAGCCGGGATAAGTTTAACACTCAGATGCAGTTCGCAGTTGACCAATCCAACGTGACGTGGCGTCGCGAAATCAACACCATCAACACTGCGAACCAAAACGAAACGAACCGCCTCAACGCCCAGATGCAGTACAATGCAACTCAAAATGCCTTGAACAATCTCTGGCAACAATATCGTGATAACGCCGCTTGGAACTTCCAGAAGAGTGAGAATGTCTTACAACGCCAACACGAAACAGGGACGATAGCTATGCAGTTAGCGAACCAAAAAGACATCCTAAGCCAGCAACAGAAGGACGACTTGGCTTCAAACTTGGGCGAATGGCTTGGTAATATCGCTCTAGCAGTAATCGAAGATTAATTAAAAAGGTAAAGATTTATGGGTTTTTCTCTCAGCAGCATACTTCCATCTTTTCTCGTAGCTACGGCTCCCGCCATTGTCAACTATCTAACCAAACCGAAGGCTGGTCATCCGGGACTTGTCGATGAGGGCGACCAATCTTTTCTATCCTCCATCTTCAAATCTGATGTAGGCACTGCTATCGTCAAGACAGGTGTCGAGGCATTCTTCGGGGAGAAGGAAGGCGAAGGCCGAGGACCTGCACAAATTAATTTTCCATCTGTCGTAACTCCGCGAGGGGGCCAAACTCAGGCATCCCGTCTTCCTGTCGGAGCTACGAACTCTGCAGTCCAGCTTGCTATCCAACGCTCTGCAAACCGCCGAAACTTCAACCCCCAATACCAACGAATTTACGACGATGCAGGTATCTCGCGAACCCTCCAGCAGGGTCGGCGAACTGTTGGTTTGTCCGGACCATCCTTACCTCAGGCAACAAAAGCAGCGGCTGCTACCGTTCGAAAACTAGAAGACGAGGGCTAATCTTATGGCTATGCAACCTAGACCTATGCCGATGAAGGGTTCTGTCGAGGCGAAAGACCCGTTCGCGGCTGCACCTCCCGGTCATTCTTTGACACAAGACAACTCCAAGTGGCCTTGGGGTAGACCTCCTACAGATGTAGACCCTGAGGTTGTCCTAGATAAGGTTATTCGGTCTGTAGAAAGCCCCGAACGTAAAGAAGAGATGATGAAGCTGCTTATGGTAGGAGTCAGTGTCGAAGTCATCGTCGAGGGTATTCTTTTCCAAGCTTTCCAAGATGGGCGTTTCACTCCGGATGTCGGCCTTCTCATAAAAGGTCCGTTGGCTATCGTTATTGCTGACATGGCAGAGGAAGCGAACGTCCCCTACCGCTTCTTTGAGAACGACGACGTGTTCGAAGAGAACAAGATGGATGATAAGACGTTCTTCCGTATGTTGAAAGATAACAATCCGAACATGTTCGCGTATGTTCAGGAGCAGGTGAACCGTGCCATTCGTAAGGGTATGGGTCCGAAGCCTCCGAAAGAGGAAAACTTTTTGAACGCCGAGAAAGGTGAATAGCTATGGGTATGGGTTTTGCATTTGCTTCCGGATTCTTCGAAGGGATGGTAGACGCCAAACGTCGTAAGGATGAGATTGCGTTAAAAAAGATAGAAACTGATGCGGAAAATCAAAAGTTCATCGCCGAACGACTTTTTGGCATAGACCCTAAGAATTTAGGACAGGGTGGACAGGATTGGTTAGAAAACTATACAGGGATAGAAAACCTTTACGACCTGTCCAATGCTATGGACCAAGCGGATAAGCCCGGCTATACTCTCTATGGAGAACAGGGGCAGAGTTTATTCATTCCGTTTTCAAAAGAGTACGACCCCTCTAAAGTTGATTTTTACACAGGACAGCTAGATGACATAAACTCTTTCGCGCAAACTAATCCGGGAGTTATTCAATCTTTCTTACAGAATAATCCCACAGCACGAACCCAGTTTATGGCTGACATGGGACAGCTCGAAGATTTTGCATCTAGACTTTATACTAAGAACCAAAAAGTGGCGGGGTATGAAGGTGCTACAATTTATGAATATGATTTTGAACAGAACCACCCCGTTTTATACAGTCTTTCTAAAGAACTCAACATGACTCCGGACTACGAAGCTCAAACTCAAGCCGCAATTCAAGAAGAAAACATCGTATTTGACCCGGATACAGAAGCTGTTTTGGTAGTTCCTTTTAAAAATCTCGAACCAGATTCTGAAAAAACAACAGTTTCGCTAGTTGTTCCTATAGCTTTAAAAAACGGATTGACGAATATCGCGTCACGAACCGGATTTAATAGTGTAGATGAATATCTTGCGAACTTCATGTACTTCGATGCTAGTCTAGAACGCGAAGAAAACGAGTCTAAAGAAGCATACATTCTCCGCCAAAATAAACATCTTGAGTTGGCAGTACAGTTCGAAAACATGGGTTACGGGAGCTTAATGCGTGGAGAAAAGTCTGCAACTAATGAAGAATTGAAGGAGATGCTATACGTTGTGAACTTTACTGCAGGGCCAGACTTGAACCGACAGACGATGGCTCTAGCAGCCCTGCTTCCTGTCGACTCTTCTTTCTTCAGAAAAAGCAACACAAACGTAGTATTTAGCAAAAACAAAGGAGAAATGTATACTCCTAAAGTCACCATCAAAGAATACGCCATGGAGATATATGGCATAAAAGATGAACAAGACTTTATGAACGGCGTAGAAGCTACTGAACGTGCTGTGAGTAACCTAGACCGCCTCATTGCTATCGAGGAAGGAGAGCTAGAATATACAGGTTGGGTTCGTTATCTTTTTGGTACTATGGAAGGTATCGGAGACCAAGTTTCCCAGATAGGCAAGGGTATCAATAGTTACTTTGGCACACAGGCCGATATTGGTAGTGGTCTCAAAACTGAAGACGGCACAACTGAAGAAAGTCTTATGCAAGTTGTTGAGAGGGTAAACGAAGATATGGACCTAGGCATCAACTTAGAAGCGATGACAGAAGCAGACGTTCTACGCTTGACGCTTGCTGCTGATATGGCTCGTGCAATAGACCCAGCAGGACGTCTATCTAACCAAGATTTTGAGATTCAGCTACGTAGATTAGGTGCGACGAAGCTAGGAACTAAAAAACAGATACTAGTAGCTCTCAACACGGTTCGAAATCAATTTGTCAGAGACATCAAAGTTAAACAACAAATAGGAACTGACCTTCGTAAGAACATAACCTTAACTGCTACTACTGCTCGTCGAATTCAAGCAGATGCAATTTTGGCAGACTTCAAGCGTCGGACATATGAACCCCCTAAGGCTTCAGTACAGGAAGATGTATCTTCTCCAGACGTTGTTTCATTTCCAATAGATGCTGTTAAAACTGTTACGAAAGTACCTACTTTTCAAGATACTCCTGCGTTCGAGGCTGTCTATCTACCAAAAACACTTCCGAATTATCCTGCAGGGTGGTACACAATGGACCCAGAAACTAAGACATACAGACCTGTAACTGAACAGGAAAAAGCTTCTATAATCAATCTGACAACTATGTAGAGTTGACCCTATGGCTGAACTTCAACAAAATCCGGACGAACAAAACCCTGACGAAACTACTACCGAATCTCCGGTAGTTGTAACGGAAGAACCTACACCTCCTCCTCCTCCTACTGCTGAAGAGCCAACTCCTCCGGCTCCAGAAGTTCCTGAGGAAAAGCCTGCCGTTGCTACTCGCCCTCGGCTGACTCCTCAAGAGTTCGCGCAGAGTCCTACTCGTGCTTTAGAGCTGGCAGATATCGACCGCCGAAAGGCTGCTCCACCCGTCAAACAAACTTTTGGGCAGTGGATAAGCAACTTTAAGTCTGACTCAAATCCAGAAGGTAAAGAGTTTCAGATGCTCGGAAACGAACCTATCCCAGCCTACATAGCACAGGATATGGACGACGAAACTCGCGTCAACCTATTCGGGATGTGGTCGGCCTACCAGCCTGAAGAAGGAGAGCAGGGGGTTGTACTTCCCTTCGAAACTGCTACAGGCGAGTTCGACTTAAGTGCATCAGGAACCTACCCTAACAGGCTTCGCAACCGTTTGAAAAGAAACTTGAAGGCTCGTCAGCTTATCGTAAATCAGCTAGATGCCCTAAACCTTCCTACAGAAGTTCAACAGCTCGTAGCCGAAAACATAATCTTAGGGGATACTCAATACGAACTGGGGCAAAGGCTTGCCGAAGCCGGACGCTTCCTGCCTGCTGTTCCAGATTTCTTCACGCAAGTTCTTCCTGCTGGAATACGGGCAATGTATGAAAGTGGGCAACTTCCGGGAGACCCTGCCTTCAAGGCCGAATATGCAGCTCTTCGCGAACCTGCTGTTTCTCGCGAAGTATTAATGCAAGGATTGATGGCAGACCCTGACCTCACCGACGAAGAACGGGCGCAGAAAATTTTCGATTGGACTATGAAGAGGTTAGAACAATCCCTAAGTGTTCGCGAACTTGCAAAGAACATATCCGGTGCAACTCTAGCCCAATACTACAACGAACACATTCATTTCCTTCTCAAAAAAGAATACGAGGGTGAGGAATACGAAAATCTTGCCTACATGAAGAATCCCGATGGTACTTTTATTCTTGATAGCAATGGTAACAAAATCTTAAATGAGTTCGTAAATGAAAACACAGCCTACGAAATGGCAAGCATCACCTTCGATAGTTTAACCCCTTGGCAACAAGCTGGGGTAATTGTAGGTGAAGAACTTATCTATGCGTTTTCTATGGGAAGCTTGGGAACTGCTGCTGGTGTCAAAACTGTTCAGGAAGCCAACGCTTTGAAGAAAAGTTCTAAGTACAAGAACCTTCTCAAAGATACGGACGACCCAAAACAGGTATTAGAAAAGGTTCGTAGTTTTGAAAGTAGGAACAAAGCAGATACTGCACTAGTCAACATCGGCCTCATACAGACTCGTACTAACAGAGAGCTTAGATATCTAGATAATCGTCGCTCCGCAATCTATCAAGAGCTTGAAAACCTAGAAAAGCGTGGGCTTCGAGACAACGATATAAAAACCGTCAATATTTATAACAGTGTTGGAGAAGTTACAGGAACAGGAAAGAAGCCTGTATATCAAATACGCCGCGAACTTAAAGCCGAACTCAAACAGATTCAGAACCAAAGATATAATGTCATCCTCAGAGGAAAGTTTGCCCCTTATACAACAAAGACTACAACCGAAGGGCTTATGATTGGTATTGGTACTGTCATTGGAAGACAATCTAATTTGTTTTCAGAGGATAAGGATACCAGCGAAGCCTTTTCTAACATTGCTATGTCTCTGGGTGGTTATAAAATAGGCTTTGCAACCCTACGAGCCGGAAATAAAGTTTTAAGTACATCTAGAGGGATGGCTGATACTGTTCGTCCGATAATGCCTATGCTGGGCGACATACTCGGTTCAATTCCTGTTGCAGGGGATATCCTTGTTGATAAGACTATTCGAAACTATGAAATGTCTATAGGGCGTCCACTCACTAAAGAAGAAGCAGCTTCAGTTAGAAATGTTCTAACCTTCTTTAAGAAGCTTCCTCCTGAATACAGAGACCAGCATCTGAGAGCTATGGCTGATGTAGAAAAATCTACCAAGCAAATTATCAGTAGATTTCCTGTTGAAATTCAAGATGAGATTGCCGAGCTGGTCTACAGAGATTATTCTCACACTGCTGGTTTGCTTTCTTTAGCAGCCGCCGGAGAATTGAACCGTAAGAAAATCAGCTTAGAAACTTTAAGCAAGTACGATTTAGATTTTATGGAACGAGACCTGCAGTCATTCGAAAAAGAATATCTCATAGTTAGTAGAACTCTCGATGAGATAGAGCAACGCATCGGAAACATATCCGACCCCGGAGCCAGAAGAAGAACTGCTGAGTTCGTAGAGATGAGGCGGCAAGGCATAGTCAATCTTCAGAAAGAGATAAACGAAGTAAACCGTCAACAACTCAAAGCTCTAGATGACATCGAAGTTTTCACAAGTACCTTAGACGATTCTAAACTTCCTGACGCCCAGACTATGGCTGCTTTTCGTAGTTATAGAAAAACAGTAAAGAGGTCACTCGGCGAACCTTACAATGAACTTGAAGACATTGCAAATCAAAACAAACAGGTTCGTAATAAGATTAGATTGTCTACGGCTACAGCTAGAGGTCTGCGAAACACGACAGGGCATGGGCAGGCTGTTGACAATGCCACTGAAACATATGTTGCAGGACGTGTTGCTGCAATCCGGCTGAGAGGCGATGAGATTTATCAACCGTTCAAAGAGTTCGCGGCTGACTACGGGGAAGTTGATATTCTTCCGGTTGTAGAAATGCTAGTAGAAGGACAGGACAGAACTACTGGACTTAGGCGTTTCTTCGGGCCTGAATCTGAATTGTTCTTGGGCAGAGACGGCGTACATGCTAGACAAGCCGTAGACAACATCCTAGTCAATCAGTTTCCTCCCGGACATCTCGATGCGATTAGAGATAATTTGATAAATTCAGGCATACCTGCAGAAGAAGTTCAAAAAGTAAAACGCATGTCAGACTTAGAGTTTAGCCTATACCTGACTCAGCACGACCCGAACTTCAACCCGTTTGTAATTGCTGACCCGTACGACTTAGAACTGTTAAGAAGAGCTTTCGTCAGAACGGCAGCCTCTTATGCGAATTCTGGGGATTTAGAAAACGCACGTGTGTTTGGTAAGTTTGTTGATGACTTAGACCTACATCTAGAAAGTAACTACAAAGAATATAACGATATGGCTGTCGATACTCGCCGAAAGTACGAACTAGAAGTGGGAACGCCACAAACAAAAGGCCTGTACATTGACAGGCTTCAAAAAGCTACTAATAGAAATCTTGTTCGTCAAGGAGAAGGTTTAGGAACGACAGGGTTGCGTTCGGTGTACTCCAAACCTCCCTCTGAGATATTTAACGATATAACGTCTCAAGCAGCCTTGGGTTTGTCTGTAGCTCCTAACCCTTCCTATAGACCAGCAAGCCTACAGAATGCTGTTCAAAACTTTGAATACACGTTCGGAGATTTTGTTGTCGATGAAAAAAATCCGACAGGACGGTATATGTTCGATTTGACAACGGATGAAGGTATAAGCAACTTTGAAGATGCTCAAGACATCCTTACAGAGATTATCTACGAGAAGTTTGGAAAAGACTTCTTGAAAAACTATACCGAGTCACGAAATGTTTATGGTCCTGCTAGGATAAACAAAAACATAAACCCTGAACTGATTGACAAAGTTGACGAACTCGAATCGAACATGTTGGTAACCATAAAAACAGCAGAGGGACAATTTGAAGTTCCTTTAGTAAATTTAGGTGAAGCAATAATCGCACGGGATACGATGGCAGAAGCTATCAAAGAAAGTCCGGAAGTTGCCAAAGCATGGGAAGTCTTAAAGCAAGATTTCCAGACTTACAGGGCAGAGCAAACTAGAGACATAGCTAAGTTGACAGAGGATGCGCAACTCGAATTAAAACTTACCCAAGAAATTCTTGGAAACATGACCGGAAAGAACTTCGTCGATAACTACATTTTTAGTTCAGAGGGTGGTTCTCTCGATGTTCTGAAATTAAGGTTTGATAAAGTTGCAGAAGCTGCAGGTCTCGATAGTGCTGCTAGAAATCAGATGTGGAAAGACATCACAACTCAGTACACAATCGAAGGTCTGTTTGAAGCCGGAGGACTCTCTCCTGTTCGAGGAAAAGTCTCACAGGTTACTAAGGAAGGTTTAGAAGGTGCGGTTCCAAAAACATTCCTCAGTCCTCAAGAGTTGTTAGCCAAGCTTGAAGAGCCGGGAACTAGAGATGCTTTGAAAAAAATCGGAATGGATGAAGACCATATATCATTCGTCGAAGACATTGTCAGACACGTCAACGACTCGTCTTATGCTATACCAGCAAAAAATATTGTAGGTGATGCAACCACAGGGTATAGATTTAGTAGCATAATAAGTCGTGCCTATGGTCTAGCAAGAGGTGTTGTTAGTGCTCCTTACGTTGCAACAGAATACCTGTTCGTTGCATCGAGGTCTGGAAAAATCGAACTGATGAAGTTGGCTCTTCAGGATAAAGAGGCTGCTAGAATTCTTTCACTCTATGCTAACACTCCGGAACTACTATCTCCTACAGACATGTTCACCTTTGATGTGATAGCAAAAAACTTTTTATTCAAAGAACTAGGTCCCGAAGTAAACGAACTGACGTTGACTGGAGAGTCGGATGGTCTAGCATCATCCGTTACATCCGGACTTGAAACCGCTGGTCAAGCATTAAACTTAATAGGTACAGAAGAGGAACCCCAACAATGAAGATGAAGAACAAAAACCGCAAGGGCTACGCTTACGGCTCGATGGTTCGCAAACCTATGTACGGTGGCGGCATGGCAATGTCAGCGAACCCCATGATGGACCGCAAGAACAAGATGGGCATGTCCGGCATGATGTACGGTGGCAAGATGAAGAAAGGTATGATGTCCTAGACGTAGCGTCTCGCACGTTCGCGGATTTCATCCCCCATTTCATTGAGGAACCTGATGAGGCTTGCCACGGCGTGTGTCGCTTCGTAGTAGGGCATATCCCGGTCTACGACAGCCGCGAACTCATCAGGGTCAACCCGTGACGTCTCTATCTCGATATCTCCCCTGTCGTTCATAAACACATGAAGGTCGAACAGGGTTGCTTTACGTGGTCTCTTTGCCATCTTTATACGCCTTTATTACATCGGTTGAGAAAAGCTTCTGAAGACTCAGAAGGTACATTCGTGAAGCGTTGTTATCTCCGCCGCTAACACTACGTTTGTAGTCTAGGTTTTCGATGATACGGCGTAGGGAAGGAACATCGAAGACGAGGGTTGCGAACGTCTCGTCTCCGATACATAGATTGTGGAACCAATAGTCCGCATCTGTGCTTGTAATGCCGCTAGGCTTACCATAACATTCATATTCGATGGCAATGTTGCCAGTCTTTGTCCAGAGGTCACGTTCAGATTTGACCTCTATTTTTTTGTCCGTAAGCATGTCTGCAACCTTCTGTTCGCGAACTTTACCGTAGGCGAGGTCGAGGTCAAACTTCTTGCGGTTCGCTACTGATGGTTCAAGATTCTTCACAGGTCTAACTCCAGTTGATTTGGGTTGGCTACGTCGTATCCATCCTTTTCGTTTACTGCCTTCTCAAGAAGGGACACGAGACCTAGACCAATAAGGAGTTCCCGTGTCTTGACGTCGCAATCAAACGTGATGGTGGCACTGCCGTCCTCATGTTCGATGTATTCTTGTATATCAATCGTGCCTACCATTGTCAAATCCTCATGCGGCTGTCAAGTCAACAACTTCACAGACACCTGCTGTGCAAGCTAACTCCCGTGAACCACTGGTGTTATCTTCCTTCTCAAAGTCAGTCAGCTTGTTCCAATCCAAGACCACGTGTTCGTAAGACTTCTGCCAATCGTGGTAGTCGTCAGGTTCGATGTCCTGATAGGGGGCTTGTTGATAGGTGTGGTCACTGAACGGAAGGAACGACACTCCCGATGAAACATCGAAGTTATCATATACCCACGCCCCGACTTCCATCCACTCGTGTTCCTTTACGGACACTGTGATTGATGGTTTGTGTTCGCACCAATAGTTCGCGTAGAGCTTCCACAACTCTAACTGTTCGATAGCAGTCCTGTCATCACGAAGGACAGCGTTGTCCGGACTCTTCATCGCAAACGAAAAGACTGTCGTCGCATCCGGTTTCATGACGTCCCGTTCGTTGTGGACACCCTCGTTGATAAGGAACTGGGTCAACGGGTCTTTGTTATCGCCGCGAACTGTTCGGATGTAGTAGTCGTTGTGCCTAGCGTGAATCCCACTTGCACTGTCTACCAGTTGTGATACAGTACCCGACGGCTTTACACAAGTGATTGCACTGCTCTGTGGGATTCCAAGCGTCTGGGCAAGCTCCAAGTTTGTGTCGATGGCTATCTGCTTCATTTCGGTGAGCCATGCTCGGCTGTCTGTCATTCCGGCTAGGACGTTGTGGTCCATGATACCAGTCAAGGACACGCCCAACAAGCGTTCTTCTTCTGTGTTGTCTTTCCATATCTTCCTCAAGTATTTGAAATCGGTCAAGGTTGATTGTAAGGTTCCCAAGATGGTTGCGAGGCGAACCTTCCGCTTCAGGTCATTCAGGGTATCGTGTGAGCGAACCACAACCTCTGACAGGTTGCAGAACTGGTAGGGACGAAGAATGATTTCGGAGCAGGGGTTCGTTCCCCAAGCGTGTCCTGTTTCCCTACGCCCGTTACGAGCAACTTGCTTGTCTGCCGCTTCACGATTGAACATGCCTCGCTCACCAGACTTACTGTCGTAGAGGGACACCCACTCACGCATGAAGGTTCCGATTTCAGGCTTGGACTTGTAGGCAACAGAGTTGTTCGCCAACGCACGTTGCCCCTCATTCTCCCACCACATACCTGCTTTGGCGTGTGCCATTTGGTCATCGTTAAGGTTTGACAGGGATATCAAGGCAGAGCGGCGAACTCCACCGACGACGACAACCTCACCAACCTTACACATCAAGTCGTGGGCTTCGATAGGATAGAGGCGACGTCCTGCCGCCTTCTTGAACATCCCAACAGCGAAGTTGAACAGGTCAACCAATGGTTGTGGTCCGGATGCTCGTCCACCCATAGTCTTCAGCCGCGAACCTGCAGGGCGAATCCCACTGACATCCCACGAAGGTATCGTACCTGCGTAGAGAAGCGCAACCAGTTCGCGAAATGCCTTTGCCCACCCAATCTTGCTGTCGGCAACGTTGATAACAATATCTGACTTGCTGAAGTTCTCACTGATGACAGGCAACTTATCGACGTTCTCACGCTCAACACTAAAACCTACCCCTGTGCCACACATCAAAATATACATGGCCTCATCGAACGAACGAGGGCTGTCTACGGGAATGTATGAACAGTTGTACCCACAGATATTATCACGAGCTAAGGCTGGCCCTGCGGTCATCATAGCCCTCATAGAAGGCATAACATCTAGGTTGATAATAGCCTGTGTGAGTTCGCGGCGTAACTGGTCAGGCATCTCATACGCATTCTTTTCACGAACGTGACTAACCATGTAGTCAACATAGCGTTCGACAGTCTCGTGCCAGTCTTCACGGCGAGACTCCTCATCTAGCCAACGAGCGTAGCGTGACTTGTGAATGAATTGTTGGTAGGGGGTAGGTAGCGTATTAGACATCTTTTTTCTCCTGCGTGTCTTGTGGGTTTATTTCGTTCGAACACACGCGACACAAAACCCTGTGGGCGTATTCGAACATCCTTTTACTTACATACTGGATGTTACGACAATGCTTACAGATGTATTCTGTCATTGTCTTCCTTTTTCTTTGGATAGTAAATCTCGTAATCACTCTCGCACTTGGGACAGTGCAACTCTGTCAACATGGCGTAGTTCGTGAACTCGTGGTCGACGTCGTGGTCGGCACACCAAATCAGTTCGCCATTACAATGCCAACACTGCATCACTCCACCTCTTCAATAAGACGTTGAAGATAAAACTGGGCTTTGTTCAAGTCTTCCACACCATTCTTGTAGCGATACCGCCACAGGTATTTGAGTATGTTTCCCTGAAGGTAATACTCGTAACCTTCATTGGTTGCGGCGCGAATAGCATCGAGGCACTCTATACCTGCCTGATTGTAGTGCGGTGGGTTGTTCACCATATCCGACTGAATAGAGGATTGTTTTTTCCTCTCCTCAATCTCTTTTATAATTCTGTTGTAGTCTGTCATCCTAGTGCTTCTTTCCAAAATCTACTTTAACGACGTTGTCTCCTAAAGACCTGTCGGTTATCTTAGCAGTTTTCGAATCGAAGTCAAGCATAGATAAGCGAAACATTCCGGCTTCCATAACTTTTTCGAAGTCAGATTCCATAATCTCCAAAAGACCAAGAGTCAAAACCTGTGCTGCTGATATTTCATTGGTATCATGGTTTTGGTCTGTCGTATCGTACACAGCCATAGACACGCTCTCATCATCTACCTCGTTGAGGATTATGTAGTAGCGGTCAGGAAGGAGAGAGTTCTTCTCTAGTTGTTGGTTCAGTTCGAAAAGTTTTTCGAAGATGTCGTCATCGTCACTCATTTTAGCCACTCCTCTGGTATGCTTTTCTCTGCCCACTCAAAACCGTGACGAGTAGCCCAGTCTCCGTAGGTTGTCTTACTGCCCTTATAAATCTTATTTCGCGCATTGAGAAACACGAACCGAATATCCAAGTGAGGGTTCTGTTCCTTTACAAGAACCATCTTGACTCGGTCGCCCTTATCCAAGTGTCCCTTGGCTTCGATGTAGATGTCGTTGTGGGGAAGGTAGAAGTCTGGAGTGTATGTTCGCGGCTTAGGAACGAACACAATCTTCTCTGACTCGTATTCGAACTTGATGCCACGGTCTGCCAGAGACTTGGCAACGCTAACCTCGAACTTCGAACGAAACCTAATCCTCCGGTTTATCCGTTCGGAAGAAACATGTTTTTCAGATTGTCCAGACGTTTTGAGAGATACATTCCTACTTTTGGGGAGCGTTTTTCTAGAGACGTGATTTCGCTTGATATGACTGTCGTCGGTAGGCATATAATATCTCCCATTCTCAAGTGGTGGGTTATGGTTTGAAACTGATTTTCTATAACAGGGATATCCCTAGCTTCTGTGTCTGCTGTAAGATATCCGTCGTCTGCAAAATGGTTTCGTAGCGTCAATGGCAGGGACTTTTCTAGGTTGCGAACCTTGACGGTATCCCTACCACCACCTGTTCCCAAGTGGGACTCCATATACACAAACTTGATATGGGGGTTCATGTCCATGAGTTCTAAAGGGTAACGAGTTGTGTAGATGAGCGGCATATCACAGCTCCGTCTTCACAAGCTTCGTGTACCAAGTAGATGGCTTGAACTTAGCACGAGAAGTTACCTTCGGATGAAACACAGCACCCTTCCAACACTTCTCCTTGAATGAGCAGAATGAACAGGTCTTCGGCATAAGCTTGTTCCCTGTCTCGATGCGAACACCTTTCTCCGTGTACGCTTCATCTGCGGCTTCGAACGGCACTTTGAACTTGCCGTCGTTGATAAGATGCTTCACTCGCTTCTCTGCATCAGAAAGATAGGCTTTCCTGTCCTCTTCTTGTTCGCGAGGTGCAGGCACAAAGTCCCACTCTCCGGACGACTTATTGATGGCTATCCACCCGCCGAAGGGCTTACCCTGTGACTCAGAATAGAGATACCCCTGCATGATATATCCGAACGCATCGTCTTCTTTGATGGCTTCGTAGCCACCACGCCCTGAGAACTTATTCTCATAAGACCATGGGCTTGCAGATTTGATATCCCAAACCTTCTCACCTTCCTCATCTTCGAGGACGATGTCTAAGGTTCCGTTGATGGTTTCACCTGCGAGTTCGAGGCTACACTGTTCCTGTTCCTTGACGACGCGAACGCCTGCTCCCTTCAGGGTGAAGACAGCAACGGCCTCGACGAGGTCACCGATAAGGAAACGCATCACATCGTTGTATGCCACATCTTGGACGTTGCCTGCCTTTTCCAACTGTTGTTGGCATAGGGGGCGTCCTAGACCTGACATACGAATGCGATAGTCGCCTCGACGACTGAGTTGTTTGCGTAAGGCATCCTTGCAATCCTCTCCGAACTTTTCTATGAGAGGTTCGAGTCGGGAGGAGTCAAGCTCCCCCCGTCCTGCTTTTTGCAAGAAGTCCTGTACTTCTAAGAGTTGAAGCATGACTACCCAGCCAGTCTTTCGGCGAGGTCTACATCTTCATCATCCATCAGCATCTTGGCAGAGGTGCGGTACTGTTCCATCACCCCTTCATTGTAGGTGTTGACCATTTCCAAGAAATACTTCAAGAGGTCTTTGTCTTCCTGTGTGACCGATACTTCCTTTACGAGGGATAGCTTCGGTGTCCAGAAAATGACGCCGCCATTCTTGTGCTTCTCAGTGGTCATCTCGATGATTGCCTTCTGCATGAGGATTTTCTTATCCGTCAGCTTCTGCTTGATGAAGTCACTGACAGGGCGGAAACCCGAACGCTTGAAGTAGCCCACGAATGGCATGTCCGTAACAGAGGTTTCTGTTCCGTCTGCAAGAGTTCCTGTTGCCGTAATGACACCATAAAGAACCTGATTGCAGGTCACTGACTGACTCAAGAGAACACGAGGGTCATCCCCTGCGAGTTCGCTTTCTTCCTTTTTGGATAGGCGACCACACTTGTTGCCACCTTCCGTATCA
>Ga0208428_1000296_pt1 | contig 25188 bp, 7 predicted proteins | sample DEB08_DNA_11_FD_184535 | JGI IMG/M metagenome (GOLD analysis project Ga0208428, IMG submission 184535) | Aqueous microbial communities from the Delaware River and Bay under freshwater to marine salinity gradient to study organic matter... | ecosystem: Environmental > Aquatic > Marine > Coastal ... | reverse complement strand
TTTCCATAGGATTGTATGCATTTAATTGAACTGGTTGGAATCCTACATCATTGAACGAGTTTTCTGATCCAGATACTCCAGTTCCGGAAGTGGTTCTAATGAAAGCATCTACTGACGTTTGTGATCCGGGGAGAGAAATATCATACGTTGGTCTCAATCCTGTAAACAGAATATTTTGAGTGCCAGTTACTCTAGATCCACCAGCAGTTTTTCTGGATGTAAATGATAATTGTGGCAATCCTGGAGTAGAATTATCTTGTGCTCTATTGGAACCAGTAGAAGATGATCTATCAATTTCAACATGATAACTATCAATATCAATTAGTTCTTTAATGGATACAGTTCTTCCATTAATTCTTCTCAATGAAATTCCGCCAAATTCATATTTTTCAATAACATCACCAGCAAAATGATTGATTGGAATAGTGCCATCAACACCTCTTCCGCCAGTAGTCGCAACAGTCAATTCTCCAGTTCCAACTCCCTCATATTTTATAATTTCATTTCCAATTTTAACGTATCCTGGATAACTTCCATCAACTGTCTGACCTTCAAAAGTTGTGAAATTGGATGTATTTGCAACACTAATTGTAGTTTGATTTGAAAGTAAATTTGAAGACAGGATTGTTGAAGAAACATCAGATTGTATTCCATCCAAGATTAACTTATTTGTATTAGAATACATTCCATGTTCAAAATGATCAACTTTTATGTAATTTCCCGAGTTTAAACCTCCATCAGCACTAGAACTTGTAATATGAGTTCCGGCAGCACTTACAATACTACTTCCATCATAGTAACTTAATCCTGCTCCCACAGTCTGAACAGAGAATTCATGATTTTCGGCATTACTACCAAATTCACCTTGAACATTTGAGAGATATAGAGTATCAAGACCAGTTATTGAAGTAATTGTAAATTGTGCATCTCTACCTCTAGCAGTTCCTACTCCAGTAGTTGAGGTTACAATACCAACAACATCCCCAACTTTATATCCAGTTCCATAATCTGGATTTGCTGTAGAATGTGCAGCACCAGAAATAACTCCATTTGAATCAGTGCTAATAACTAACTTCAATCCACTTCCATTTCCAATAATATTATAAGTGGAAACAACCTTATTGGTTAATGTTGGTGGATAGTTTACTCCAGATTCTGTTGTAGAAATTGTAGCAACTGAGCTTCCTTGACCAACAACAGTTGCAGATCCACCATATCCATTTACACCGGCAAGTTTTCTTCCAACAGTAACAACTCCAATAAAATCACTATTATATGAAGTAACAATTCCAATTTTTCCTGTTTTTGGTAAAACAGTTATTGGGTTTGTTGCAAGAGTTCTAACATATCCATTACTTGAATCTAAAGGTGGATTGAAGAAATATGCCGTACCAGTGTTTTCTATGAACTTCGCTTTATATAACTTAAATTTCAAATCTTGATATTGATCGGTCGTCCATATGGATCCATTTTGAGATTTGAAAAGTGATCCAAGAGAGAACTGTTGGGTATATCTTTCAACATTAACGTCTGGAAGACTGGAATCCCTAACGACATCTTCTCCCATGATTGCTGTCCACAATTCATATTCATTACTATTTTCAGAAACAATTACGAGAGCATATTCTTTCCCTGGTGCCAAGAAAATAGGTTCTGGGAATTTTATATTTGTGGCAACAGTTCCAGTTGTCGATTTTTTAATGTTGGTGATTGTATTTCCAACTGCATTAACTTCGGTGGGTCTAACAGTAACAGATCTACCAATGACATTTAATGTTGGGGTTCCCAACTCAACAGTTCTAATTTCAAGTCTTAGTGGAGAATTATTAGTATCAATATTTGCAAAGAATAGATCAACAGAGGTTAAGAAAACGCCATTTGCATCATCTTCAGTATCAATATTTGATTTAACCTGAACGTTTCCACCAACGGTAAATGTTTGTGCTAATGGATCAAAATATCCAGTTCTAGTATTTGTTGTAGTTGTTACAATGTTTACTCTGGTTGTAACAACTCTAGTTCTAACAACTGTTGTTACAAATAGATTTCTCCATTGTTCAAATACACCTGTTGCATTATACTCACTTTCAGCATATGATATCGCTGTACTTCCGGGAAGTAGTTCTTCATTTGTTGGACTAGAAGTGATTCTATATGGTTTACGACCAGTCTCTATTCTGACAGAAGGTGCTGGGCTTGTATTAGGATCTTTTAAGAAAAATGTTCCAAACAAATCTCCATAATTGTCAGAAATTAATCTAATATCTTTAACATAGGCGATTGCACCACTAGTTTGACCAACTAATTGCATACCTTTTACTAGATAACCAGAGTATGCTCCTTGTGCTTGTTGAGCTAAAGATGAAGTATCTACATTAAGAACTTTTGAAGTCGAACTATAAATTGAACCAATGTCTTCTTCTCTTGAATATGGATTAATAGTAAATATTGAAGATGGATTATTAAAACTTCCAAATTTATGATTTGGAGTACATAATCTAAATCTTATTAATTCACCATTAGAGGTTGTTCCGACCACAGTTTCACCAACACTAAATGCGGCAGAGGCACCATAAGTTTGTAATTGTGGATTTGGAGAAATTTCTACTAACTTAGGAACTACATCAACTTCTCTATTATTATCTAAAAACTGATAATACTTTGTTAATGGTTTCAATTCAGAAACCTTAAACTCAGTGTTTCTAGATCTCATGTAAATTTCAGGAGTTCTAGAGACAATTTCGCGACTACTGGCAGTGCTACTAGATGAGCTTGTTCTGGAAGATCTAGAAACACCCACTGAAGTAGATGTAGAACTTGATGTTGTTACTTGCCCTCTACGATTTGGGTCTGCAATATTTACCTCACGATTTACAGTTCTGCTAGAAGAACTGACAGCGGTTCTTCTAACAGTTCTGTTAACAGTTCTAGTTACTCTACGATCTGGAAGTTGGAATGTTCTAGTCCAAGTATCAACTTGTGGAAATAAATCAACATTTCCAATATATAAAACAACATTAAATGGGTTAACATTCTCAACTTTTGTTGCGAATGGTTGTTCCAACCAATCAATCTCTTGATAATCGAGGGTTAAAAGATTTCCAGTCTTTTTAATGTTTGAATCTAATAATTCAAAATCAACTCCAAGATCTAAGTCTTCAGGAGAAGTATTTTGTTGTGGTGCAATTAAAGATTCAACACTATTTCTTGATACCAGTGGTGTAAGTTCTCTTACTTCTGGATCAATATCAACATTTGATATTTGAGCATCTAATCTTGAAAAGTTTTCAAAATCATCCACAAAGAATCCACTCTTGAATCTATTTCTACCTTCAGAATCTTGAATTTGAATAGTTTGAGTGTCTACTTCTAAGAATGAGAGAGAAGTGGTTGCTTCTAAATTTTCTACTCTATCCTCAATATTTCCAATATCTCTCATTGTATATCTTCTGTTGTCAATCAGAGTAACAACAGCATCTTTGGGATTGTAAAGATATGCTGGAAGTTCAATAGTTGCTAATTGTAGTAGATCATTATTTCTGTCTGGTTCTGATGGATTTGTTGAAGATTTACCACTATCTATGACAATCTTACCCAAAGAATCTAAGTAGACTTTATCAATTCTTGGAAGGTAAAAGTTATATCCGACTTGAGATGATTCTCCTGAAGCTAGTAATCTGAGTGGAGTTGTGTTGAATGAAGATGTTCTTGAACTAAAATCAAATGGAGACTTATCTGTTGTAACGCTTGGATCGAAATAAGATACTCTTGGTCTGAAATCGAGTGTATCCGATGCTCTTGTCAAGAATAATCCTATTTCTGGAACATCAGTTGCAAATCTTTCATCATCATAACTCGCAACAGTGAATACATCTCCAGCATCAGTTGAAGGAACTGTATAATGGTCAAATACGACTAATAATTTTCTAGATGGTTCTGAAGTTCCAGAGTTTCTAACAATTCTAGAATAATCATAATATTCATCCCTTTGACCCTTATCCAGAGCATAATTTGCAGTCAAATCTAGATAAGAACCTAAAGTTATAGATTCGATTGTGGTGGTTATATTAGATTCTTCAAAGGTAACTGTTTCACCAGCAACAAATTTGTTTGCATTTAAATATACTATACCCAACTTATTATTATCACCTGTTGTTGGGGAAGTAGTGCTGTTATTAGTAACTACCCTGGCAATTGCTTTACTTGTAGATCCAATGATATTTTCTCCGATAACTACATTTGAATTTACATTTGCAGTTGATGTGAATGAAACAACATCTAACTGTGGAGCATTGGAATTTAATGATTCATAAACACATATTATTTTTGTAACATCTGGATAATTAAGAGAAATTTCTCTATCCTGAACTCTAAGACCATTATATCTATTGTAAGTTAATCCATCATTTAAAGAAGTGTCTGATGTTGATCCAGACTCTGCCAATTTCGACCTAGTAATATTGACTATTGAACTTCTAGTATGATTTTTAACCTTTGACTGAATTTTATTTTTTAACGCCGTAACATTTACAACAGTATTAAAAGATGATAAAGATTGATCCAATCCAGTAAAGGAAATATTAGATCCACTCAGTGTTGCTGAATCTGATGATAATGGAGCAATAGTTCCTCCATTATACCCAACTGTATATCTTTCCTGATCAAAAGAAACTAGACTTATATCAGTTACGCCAGTAACGTCACTAGGATTAATTGTTATAGAATCATTAGTGTCAACATTTTTGCCCGTCACCTGATCAATTATAAAAATTGAAGAGTTTGAAAGGTCAATTTCAGATACATTTTGATTTGAAAGTGGTGCAAACAGTGCGGAAGATCCTTTAACTATTGGAGCACCTAAAAATCCATTGACTTGAATATCTGCCGTTGGTAATGCGCCTTCAAAAACACCAGTGACGGATGATATTGGTGAAATTTCAAGAGAAGTTCCATCAACACTAACTGATGAAACTCTGTTAAAAGTTTCTGTAGATAATCCGACACTTTGATATCTAATGATAGTATCAGTTCTTATTCCAGTAAATACTCTTCCTGTTGACGTTACTGTAGAAATACCACCACTCCCAGCAGTGATTGAAATCTGTGAAATGGAATTTGGGAAATTGAAAGTATCTAAAATAGAATCTGCAGTAAAATCCAGAGAGGATCCAAACAATGTGTTTGTTTGTTTTACTGATTTGATATTTTGAGTATTATAAACACGAATTTCTGTTAATGATATTGATACATCAACGCCATTAATAGACAGTTGTTCTCCCTTTGCAAATGCCCCAGAAGTTTGTCTTACTTGGAAAATATTATCACTGGAATCGGAAACAACATAACCACTGGCTCCACTGCTTTTACCAACTACAAAATCCGATTCCAATACAGATATATTTGTATTTGTGGTTAGTGTTGTGTATGTCTGAATATCATATAATCTCAAATCCCAACTTGTAGATTCATTAGAATATTGGGCATCTGTCAAATTGAAAGAATAAACTCTCGCTTCTCCAATTTTGTTGGTCGTTGACCCAAGTTGCCCATAAAGTTCAATCGTTTTTCTAAGTTCTGGTAATCTGGTAACATTATTAACTCTAAGAATACTTCCCATATCAAGAGGTATGGGAATATTCTCTACTTTTTCAGTATCTCTTGGTTTTTTAACATCAATTATAGTATTTCCAATCTTTTCTATGTCATAACCTTTGACATATGCTTTTCCTGAAGAAACCTTTACACCAAAAAATTCTTCGCTTGGAGTATTTCCTTGATCTGTTTTTTGATCAGAAAAGAATAATCCATCATTTCCTAACCTATCATTTAACAACTCATGTATTGTTACATCAAATGAATTTACGGTATAATCTCCAGATTCATCAAAAGTTCTTTCCGCAAAATAGTCTCTAATTTTATTATATTGAGTCTTTGTGGTAATTTTTTGAGTTTTACCATCTCTGAGTTTCAGGAGTTCTACAAAATCAAAGTCATTTTTATCTGATAATGATTTTTTAAACAAAGATACCGTTATCTTTAATCTATCTGCGCCTGGTGCAGTATAGTTTGAAAATCCTTTTGCATTGTCATATAATGATGCATCTTCTTTTGCATCTACAATATCTTCAGTTATCTTCAGACCAACTCTATACGATGGTGTGTTTGTATAGTAGTCTAATAAAATAGTTTCTTCAGTAACTCTTACAAAATAACCCCTAATAAAATATACACCACTGCCAATAGATACTGCAGATCCAATTGCAGTTGCATCAGTGCTTATTGTTGAAGCAAAAGGAACTCCTGCAGAAATAGTTGTATTTCCATAAACAATATTTTCTAAACCAGATAAAGTTTCTCCATCGGAAAATTGAGAAAATTCAAAATTACTATCCGAAGACAAATATTTTACATATAAAGTAATATATTCTACGTTATCACTTTCTGTTGGAAATACTACCTTTTGAATTTTTGCAGTAACTCCACTGACTTGTCCCTGTATAACTTTTCCAACATACTTCTCAATGTATAATGATATGTCGGTTCCAAATTGATTTGAATTTAACTTTACCGCATAAAATTGATTATCATATGTTATATTTCCTGGAATTATTACAGAACCTTCTTTAAAAGTGTGTGATGCAAAACTTTCTACTTGATTTTGCATCAACGACTGTAAAGTCGTTAGTTCTCTAGATTGAACTGGAAATCCTGGCTTGAATAAAACTTTATAAAAGTTTTTATCTGCATCAAAATCATCATAATATGGATTGATATTTAAATTCGTTTTTTGTGCCATTTTTTCTTAAAATTCCAGAATAATTTTAATGTCTTCTTTTTGCCTAGAGTCTCTTGAAACTAAACTTCTGTTGTCGATGTAAATAATATCTCCCGTGCTTTTATTTATCTCTGGATTCGCAAGACCAGATGTAAAAGTTACACCCAAACTAACTAATTTTGAATTAACAGTTGTTGTACTTCCAGTAAATGCTATTGCAACGCTTCCACCAAATGGAGCAATTGATTCTGAACTAGATTCAAAATCTAAAACTTGACCCTGATTTGTGATATCGTTGCTATCAAGTTGATCAACATTATTTGCTGGGAAATATAAAGATCGATCTTGATAATATTTTAAAACTCCAGTTGTAGAATCATATGATGCCACATATCCAGAAGCTTGTCTTCCATCACTTCTAGATTGAGTAATTGCGGTTCCTACAACAGGTGTTGAAACAACACTTTGCAATTTTATAGCACCCAGAGCAGAATAATTACTAGATGTCATTAAATCTGAAGACTCATATCTTTCTGGATTTTTTATAATCCCAATTTGAGCAAATTTAGTATCTGTTGGAAAATCTTTAGTAGAATCATCAAATCTTGAATATACCATAACTTTATCTGCACCCAATTCGGTGTAGATATCATATCCATGCCCTCTTGATGGAGGTATGATTGGAATTAATTTTGCCCTATTCGCAGCACTGATTGTTCCAGATCTCTTTAAGTCAACTATACCAAAGGTATAATTTTTGCCTCCATTAACAACTCTTGTATTTGTTATTTTTCCTGAGCTATCTACGGTTATGTTAACTTCTCCACCAGTTCCATCACCTAAAATTGGATATGTTCCGGATTGATATACTCCACCTCCACCACCATCTTCAATATAAACTACTTTAATTTGATTATTATTTACTCTAGAATCTCCCGCATCTCTTACACTTCTTATTTGATAATCATTTGAAGTTGACCAATTATTTGGTAAAACAATATATTCAATAGAATCAAATTTTATAACATCTGAAGGTGCAATAGTAAACAAGTATTTCCAAATATATCCATCACCACTTTCTCCAGCAGAAGATGGCTCAAGATCTGTAAAAATAGGTTCATCCTTTGATGTATTTCCCTGAGGATTATCTCCTGAGGATCCATTATATAAGCAAATATAAACCCTATAATCCTTGTTAATTACATAGTAATTTGAGTCATACAATCTTGCTCTATCACTATTTACGCTTCTATTTCTGATACTATAGTCATGCCTATACATGTCATAACGAGTTCCAGATGTCCAGGTTATCTTTTTTATGACTCTCCTAACATTTTCACCAGTAATTCTTTTGCCATATAATCCAGTATCTCTGTAATGAGACAAGTATTGTAAATTGTCAATTGGGGTGTCTGGTAAAGGAGACACGGCGTTTCCCCAAGTTGTTGTTCTTCCAAATCCAATAGGATTATTGGTAGATCCTGGATTTGACAACCCAACAAAAACATAATACGAGTTATTAGCGTTCAATACAGAATCTATAAAATTATTTGCATTCTGGATTCTAAATTGATCTGTTACGACGGCAGCCATATTACATAGTTTTTTAGGTATTTATAAGTTGTTTGATATATTATATTTTATAGTATTGCACCAGTATCTCTTAATCCATATTTCCTTCTTTGAATGAATGGGAAAGTAGATAGACCCGAATTAACTGTTTTTCCTGTTACTCCAATGGAAATTGGTGATGAAGATCTAGATACACCATCAAATAATCCCCAAGAGAATCTTCCAACAAAATCACCACTAGTGGATAATCCAGTTATATCAGTTCCGGAATCAATATTGCAAGTTGCTATACCAACAGTTCCATCATATGTAATCTGATTAATATAGTAAATATTGTCAAGGAAAGTGGTTCCAATTCCAACAACAGCAGAATCTGAATTGTCAACTGAAGTAACTCCAGAACCAATCTGTGTATCATAGATAAAGATTGGATAAGTTGCTATTGGAGCATCACTAGAATTATTAAATGCCAAAGTTTCTCTATCCAAGTAAAACTCTAATGCCAATTGCCCAGAATTATCGGTGGTTCCAATTCCAGTAACAATTCCAGAGAAACCCTTAACACTCAATAATGAATTTGATCCAGTATTTTCAAATTTAACTTCATGATGATCTGCAATTACAAAAACAGAACCAGTATATCCATATCCGGGATTTGTTATAGTGACAGAGGTTAAAGTTCCTCCAGATCCTACAGTTGCTGTTGCTGTTGCTGTAGTTCCAATTCCAGTAGAAACAGTTGGCCAATTATTATTTTCTAATATTGGAGAAGAAAATCTCAGATTTACTGTAGATCCAGTATATGCATAACCAGGGTTTGTAATTTCAACATCAGAAATTGTTCCTCCAGTTCCAACGGAAACTGTAAATTCTGCAGAAATATTATTTTGTGATTGATCAACAATAATAAATTCAAAATCGGGGTTAGATCCACCAGAGGTAAAGAATTCTGAATTATCTACAAATATTTTTGTATCTGTTGTAGAAATATCTTTTATGATTTTTGCAGTCGGATAAGTTTGTGATCTAATAGAATCTCTAGTTTTAAAAATAAATTCACCATTGATAAATTTATCAGATTTTTTCTTAGTCCAAGAAGTTGGTTTATATATTGATTCAATACCCTGCTCTCTATATGCAGCAGTTTCTACTACATCTGATGTTGGCAAATCGATTACCGTTCTTTGATTTTGAGATATTGAATCTACAACTAATGGGTTGCGATTGACATTTAATAAATCACCTCTTTCAATACTTGGAATAATATTGTCTAACTGGAAATCATCCTCCCCACGAGTTCCTCTATAGAAGAATATTGCAACATCATCTCCAGGTTTTGGTGCCTCAGTAAATGTTACTGCGGTTCCTCCATCAAACACATAATTCACTCCAGGATCTTGAATAATGCCATTGATGATAATAATTAATGCATTTTGGAGATTAACTCTAGATCCAACTTGCTTTTCAAAACTCTTAAGAGAAGTATTATAATACAATGGAAATCTTACTCTAGAACCATCTTGATAATTTTTAATAGAATCAATGAAGTCAAGTTCTCCGAACTGCCATGATGCAAAATTATCACTATATGTTTCAGTTGCCTCAAGAACAAATTGTGAAATTGGTTCAGATAATCCTTTTGCAGTAACTAATCCAACAGGAGTAAACTTGTCTCCTTTTCTAAAAGAATATCCAGGTCTCTTGACCCTAAATCCCTTTACTTCAAATGTTGTTGAACCAATACCCGTTGTAGATGCTGCACCAATTTCAATATCAACTAATAATCCTACTCCAGTATCAGTGGTTGATCCAAAACCAACTCTAGAAACACCAACAACTTCCAAGTTTTCATATGAAGGTGGGGAAACAAATATTTGTGGATTATTATATCCAGTTCCACCATTAGTAACATTAAAAGTTAATGTTCCGCCAGCACCAACTGTAGCAGTAATTGATGCAACATCGCCAGAATGATTTTCTTCATAGACACTAACACCAATTGAAACTAATCCGTTATATCCAGATCCAACATTGTCTGTAGCACCAATGCCAATACTATTTTGAATAACGCCACCACTTACCACAGCCGTTACAGACGCTCCTACAAGAGGTGCATAACCAAGTCCACCTGATGATCCATAGGAAACAATAATTCCACCCCTTGGAAGTTGATTTTGATTGACATCAGACGCTGATATTACTTGAGTATTAGTATTGTCTCTAATACCACTAAACACCATGCTACTAATACCAACACCCTCAATAATACTGAAATTATTATTTGGATTATTTTCTGTGGTTGGTGTTTGGAAAATGCCATTAACAAATACAATACCATTTCCACCAGAAGTTCCAATTCCTGTAGTGTTTGCTCCACCAACAGTCAAAGTATAAGTGTTTCCGATTCCAGTGAAATTATTTGAGAAATCATCAAATACTTGACTTGTATCATAGTTTTTCCTCAAGAATACTCTTCCTAAGAAATCCGAAGTCTCAAATTCTAAATTGCTGCCAGTTCTAGTTATTGAAACATTTCCCCTTGGTGCCCTAACAAAGTAAATTTCATCATCAACAATATTGTAATTACCACGATAAACATTCACTTGAGATGAATCATTATGTGCAGTTGCTGATGATCCAACAAATCCACGCTCAACCTGAACAAGAGTTTCTGTTCCAATTCCAGTTATTGGTCCAACATTTGTAGTTCCTAATCCAACATTTATAACATTCATATATTCATCATCAATTTTCAAAATATTATATGGTGATACTGTTTGTATGCCAGAAAGAGCAAATAATGTAGATTCTGTAGAAATACTTCCACCATTTCCACTTAAGGAATGAACTACGCCATTGAATGCTATTGGATATTGAACCATATTATCAATGGTTATGATCGCCTTTTCATTTCTTTTTGCCATGGCAAATACATGAGCATTACCTTCACCTATAGATGTAAAAGTAACAGCAGTTCCAGATCTGGTCGTAGAAATTTGGAAGGTATCAAAGTCTTGGTTTTCTACAATTGCAAATACTGTTGATGGTAATACATCTTCAACAGATCCGTTTTTATACATCATAGGAGTTGATCCAACTCCAACAAAGGTTGATTTTGGTGTATAAACTAATTCCTCACCATTGCTAAAGAAATGATCTTGTATTGAAAATACACCAGTAGAAAGATTTACCTTACTAGAATCGGAAGGGTCAAACGTCTTTGCAAAAATTGGAGTACCTTCACTTCTTAAGACAAAGTTTTTCTTATTGATTCTTTCACCATCAATTGCCAAATATGCTACTGTCTTGAAACTTTCTACTCCTGTTCCAAATATAAGATCTGGAGGTTCATTGATAAAATCTGTATCTGTGTAGAATACCTCTGACAAAGATGTAATTTTTATTGTTCCAGTTCCAGAACCAGTTCTAAATGGATAAAAATTAATCGTAAAATCATTATTAACCAATTCTGCTCCGAAAGTTCCTATGCCAGCGATGTCATCAGTGCCAAATAATGCATGTCTAGTTTGTGTAAAACTATCAGTAATATCATGAACAAAAGAAACACCATAGACTGCAGAACCATTGTAAGTCGTATCGGTAGAACCAGTAACTTCGACTTGAATTGTAGATGAAACTGCATCAAAGTTATTCTTATCTAGTGTGAATATTTCAATAGGAAGTGTTGTATCAGTTGCAGTTGCATAATTTGTTTGATAAACTGCAGATCTTTCATTACCTGCTGGTTGACCCGAAAGAGCAAATCTATATGTTCCACCAACACCTACTGATTTAAACTGAAGTATTCTGGCATTAATTAATACATTTTCTGGATGATTATTGGTATAGTTTAATTTGAATAAACCAGAATTCAAATCTACACCAAACGTTCCAATTCCACTAGTTGTTATGTTATTTTTGGATGAATCAAAATAATTTTCTGCAATATAACCATCAGTTCCATCATGAGTAACATAAACTTCAGCAAAATTCATTTCACTAGTTGTTCCAGTTTCAATTTGAGCAGAAACATAGAATGAATTATAAGTATTGGAATCCACACTAAGTATTGATGATGTTATTCCACCTGTTCCTGTAGTAACAATTCCGGAATAAGATGTGACATCAACCGACCCAATTGATGTTGTTGCAATTCCAACTCCTATAGTGAACTTTCTTTCAATATATTTAATATCAAAATCATCATCAAATGGATTTTCAGGAATAAATCTTAAGAATGTCTCTCCAAATTCATTTGTTACTAAATCAAAATCTCCGTGAAGAGATAAATCTTCTTTATTTGATAATGATTCTTTTTCATGAATAAAGTTGCCATCAAAGTTACTTGCTAACTTTAAAGTAGTTAACTGAACTTTATCATTTTCCAGATTTCTTATCTTGAAGATATAATCTCTATACAGTTCATTACTATCAAGTTCAAATATATTAAGATATTGTACCGGATTTGATTCAAACTGTGAAAATTGATCACTGAGATCATCTATTCTTAAAACAACATTAGTTCTAGATTCCCCATATGCAATAAATCTTTCATTCTTGAACTCTAAAAATCTAGAAACATTATCTACAACATCAACATCTCTGGTATAATCATAATTATTAATAGTATCTACTCTTAATACTTCATCCAGATCTAGTGTTATATCAATATCTGTAAAAGCAGTAATTGTATTTGCTGTTCCTGTCAATGATTCAAAGGTAGAGTCGGCAAAATTCTTCATGCCAACGCTATGAACTAAATTATTGACCGGTGATTTGATATCTTTCCATAATTGTGGGCTCTTTATAGAATAAGAAAGATTTTGATAATAATCGTTATCGGGCAATACCTGATAATCCTCACTTAAGAATCCAATATCAGAATCCCAACCCTCGTTTCTTTTAATAGAGTATGAAGTTTCGAATTGTGCGTCATAATTCACGACACTTTCTATTGTAGCCAGAACTCCTGAATTTTTACCTCTAATTACTTCTCCTGGTATCAAGTCATATGATGCATCAATTCTAAAATCAGTATCATTGGTGTGCTGACGAACAATAATATTTCTATCAATATTATTTACAGTCAGTTGCTCTCCTACTTTAAAGAATGAAGGAATTATTGTAACATCAAATGTTGGATAATTATCTTTATGAATTGCAATTCCTGTAGAATCTTGAATAGTTTTTGCAATTCCAGTATTGGTCGTCAAACCAGCAACATTTACAGTTAATTGATCATCTGTAAGACTGGTAGAATCATAGTTTGTAATTTTAAATAATTTATATCCATAATCTGAAGAATTGAATCCTGTTCCTTCGGTTCCATATTTTTGAATTCCTTCAAGAAATACAAAATCACCAATTGCAAATGGATCAGTTGTAAAACCTAAAGGTTGTGGCGTAGTTAAAACGCATACGAATTCTGTTGGAGATATTGAATTAACACTCTTAATTGAAATTCCATTTGTGTTATTAACAGTAAACAATTCTACGGAATTATCTGTCAATCCTTTCGGAGAATCTTCTATTAATATGTTTGAAATTGTTCCGCCATTCATTGCTGGTGTTATTAATCCATTTTGAATAACATTTCTTGTTATCTTATCTACCGTAACAATATTGGGGGGGGATAAAAATCCCCTTCCTCCGCTTGTAACTGTAACTATTCCAACTTGATTGGAATTTTTTAAAGTTACTTTTGGAGAAATTGAAGCTTTTGGCAACAAAGTTTTATCTGACGAATATTCAAATCCTTCATTAATTATTCTGGTTGATTTTACAGATCCAATTGTTTTTGAATTTGCCGTGACAAAAAGACCATTTCCACTATCAGTTGTAGCTTTTGTAAATGTAGGTAATTTTCTATATCTACTTCCAAAAGACTTAATACTTACAGTGTTAACTGACCCAGTTGCAGACAGAGAAGTTGTGGTGTATTCTAAAACATCACATTCAGACTCTGTATAGTCTGTCTTTTCATCATCATCTCTCAAAGTTATCTGGAAAGTAGTTGTTCCGATACCAGAAACAGAATATGAATTATTAAATGAACTGTTTACAAATAAAATTTCATTATAATTTTTAACTTCCGTATCAGAAGTGCTGATATATCCAGATTTTTCTAAATTATAATACAATCTTTCTGGAAGATTTTCACTATAATTTATAGTAACTGATGCGTTTGTAGAAACACCAATGGTTCCAACACCAATAGCAGTAAACACTGATGTTGTTCCTGTGGAAACAAATTCATTATTAAATTCAGAATCATAATACAGTTTGAACTTATATCCGTTCAGAGAAGAATCTGAAAGATCAAATACCAGATTATTATTCCTGATAGAAGTTAATTTTGGATTTATTAAAGATAATGTATGGGAATTTCCACCAGTTCCTGCAATACTAACTATGGTAGGATCATCTTTTATCGAATTAAAATAACTGTTTGAAAGATAAATTTTATTTTGATCAACAACGGAAACAAAATAACTTCCAGTAGTCAATCCTGAAGCGACTTCAGTAGAATCATAATATACTTTGTCTCCACTATTAAACTGATGATTTTCTAAAGTAATTTCATTGGTTGCAGTATTGATTCCTAAAGATGTGAACCCTACTGGATTTATTTCAATTTTATTAGTGTTTTCATTTATAATAACTCTAACTGCCGTTGAAGTTCCAATGCCTACAGAAAGATTTGGTTTAACACTTAACTTTATTTCATCACCAAAACTTAAACCATGAGCACTAGAAATAGCAACAGTTGATTTTATAATTTTTACATCTGCTGTCTTTTGAGTTGGATTTGTTTCAAAATAATAATCATCAACATTATCGCCATTTGAACGGAAGAAAACCTCATTTCCTGTTAATGTTGTTTTAATTCCAATTGCATTTGGAGATTTATTTACAGCATATACTGATGTTGGTAAATCAAATTGTGTAGAAGTTGGTGTTGTTGAAATTGAAATCGCACCATTATTATTGACATTGAATGTAATTATTTGATTAGTTTCAAGTTGATGATTTTCTAGATATATTCTTTGCGTAAGTAAAAATCTGGAGATAGTCTCTTGTCCAAGATTAAATGATGTTGTGACACCAGTTCCTGCTGTTGTTCCTACACCAACAGACTCATTAGGGTTGAAATAAATTTTTCTCTTTAATTCTGATTCAAATTTATTTGTATTTTTTTTAATATCAAAATAATTATTATTAAAAGTTACTGCAGTGCCAACAGTATGTAATGTATTTGGAGATCCCCTCTTAATAGTTAAAATATTTTTTGTTGGATAAACATTTAAAACTTCTGCAGTTTCTGATCCTATTGTGATGCTGTTGCCTATGGAGACATTAGATGGAATATTGGATAAGTAAATTTCGGTAGATTCTGATCCAGATCCAATAATATCTGTCGTTATTCCAACACTTACATTAGAAGGAACTGAAACTTTATAAGAACCACTTAAAGATTTGATAGACGTGCTAAGACCAGAAATAATCACATAATCATTGTTATTAATTTCATTTGAAGAATTTGTATAGACTCTTATAGTATTTTCATTTTTCCAAATTAATGGGGAGTCACTATACTCCGAAATTACTGAAGTAATATTTTCAATATTTCCACCTTCAATGGAAGAGATTTCTGCCTCAATATCAGATCCTTCTGTATCAGTATTATCAAAGTTTAGTTTTTCACCTACTTTATAATCCAAACCTTTACTTAAAATGTCAATACTGTCAATAGATCCTTGTTGAATTGACTCAACAACAATTTCCTGAGTTGAAATTTCATTAGTCTCAATAATAAAATCATTACTAGAATTCAATTCGGAAATTTTATATGGGAATGTATTGCGAAGCAAAGATGACTCATTAAAATCAAAACTTTGATTTAAGGTATTATTTTCTTCTATAGTTTTTGATCTAAATGATTGTCCAATAAAATATGGAAATACTGGAATATTGGTTATTGGATCAATAGTCGCATAATATGCGTATATTCCATTTGGGAATTCATTAGTTTTTGCATATCTTCCATTATGCTCATCCAAATCTCCAGTTCCAGTATATTGATAATCTTCAATAAAAAATCCGGGATCAAAATCACTTGGTCTATCTTCAACGTTGGATACATCTAAAGTATATCCGGAGGTCATAGTTTTTATTCCAGAACTAACATTCTGAGGATCTACCGATCCATAGGATCCATAAATCGGATTACCATCATATGCCCAACCAATAATTTTTGAAGTTGTGCTCCCATCATCCTCAAAGGATGATCTCAGAGTATCAAAATATGCAGAAACAGAATACTGCAATTTATCATCGTCTCTTAAAATTTCATATTGCTTAGAATCAGTTTTATTGACATTATTTACTGTGAGTGATCTCACTTCAGTATCTACAACAACCTTCTCGACAAAGTTAATTCCCCTTGGTAATACATTGACGACAGTAGAACTGGAATATCCTATTCCAGTTCTAATTACCTTTACATCAGTAATTGATCCATTAGAAACAACAGCTCTTAACTTAGCACCAGATCCAGATCCTGTTGGGTCAAAAACTTCTAAATCTGGAGTTGAAAAATATTCTTCACCACCAAATTCAAGGTTTACTTCTCCAAGAAAACCATTTTGAATAATTGGAGATACTTGAGCATCTCTTCCAATTTTGACCGATACATCGGGATTTTTATGTAAATTTAAAACTGTTGATCCATATTTGGTTCCCTTTTCATAAAGATATAGATAATTAATTTTACCTGTTACAACGGGAGTTAGTATAATGGATCTAGATTGAGTTGTAGTTGCAATTCCTACCGTAGTATATTCTATATTTGCTGTTATATCTGGATATTTGAAAGTTTGATATCCAGTTCCTTGAGAGGAGAATACTGAAAAAACTCTAGAATTAAAATTAGTTGTATTTGTTCCACCAATACCAGCATCACATAATTTGAATGAATTATCAGTTTCCTTTACAACATAATATTGATTGGTCGTTTGAATTCCTGAAATTGGGTAATCTGAAGAATACTCAATGAGTTCGCCAGTAGAAAATCCATGATTTTCAAAATTAATTGTATTTCTTGTAGTTGATATGCCGGAAGATTTTACGATCAATTTTCTATTAGTAAATTCTCCACCATCAATAATCTGAATATCGCTTAAAATGTTATTAATTTCATTAAAAACAAACTTTTGAATTCCACCCTCTCCCCAAGTTGGTTCAAAAGTTATAAAATTATTTGAATTATAATCATCTAAATTCTCATATAATTTTACAGTTGTATTATTATCAACTCTAACATAGTATGATTTATTATCAATCAAAGAAGATGTTCCAGCACCTATTAGAATTGATGTTTGACCAGAATTTCTGTATATAATTTCTTGACCATTAACAAAATTGTGATTGGTTAAAAATGTGAGTTGTGATGTTGTTGTGCTAATTCCGCCCCCATTAGTTGTGGTTCTAGCATCAAATAATACTTCAATTCTTTTCTTAGACAATATTGGTTTAAAAATTCCACCAGTTCCATTTCCACCAGAAACATTGATTGATAAGACTTTTTCTACAATTAAATCTTTCTCATCAATTAGTATCTCCTTTACCGATCCCTTAACAACTGGTTGAACTAGAGCAGTAGTTCCTGCTCCAGAGGAAACCTCTAACTTTGGTGGGTTTATAACATCAAATTCATCGCCACCATTTAAAATCTCAACTCTAACTAAATTACCATAATAAACTATATCATTAACTTTCCAATTATCAATTTCAACTCCATTGATAAGCATACCAATGCTTCCAGGAATTGTTTTTTCTTTAGTTCCATCATTTAAATTTTGCTCTAATTTAAATTTTTTAAATTTTTTGTTTGGCAATATGGATTTTGATTTTTGTGAAGATAATGTAAAATTATGATTTCCATCTATTCCATTGGGAAAAGAAAGTCTTATAGAATTTGCATTATCACCAATAAATGATCTAGATCCATACAACTTTATCTTTCTTTTATTTGTGGATGGATCGGAAGTTTTTACAACTTCAACATAATATGTTCCTGTTGTTAATCCAGCGATAGAACTATTTTCTGGTTCATAGTAAATACTATCTCCAGTTACAAAGTTTACCTTTTGATCAAATTGTATAGAAGTATATACTTTAGTTTCTGAAGTTAGACTATATTCTTCATCAACATCAGACAATTGACCACTATTTTGATTGATAGAAGAACTATTTAAAAATGCACTTAGATTATAAGTATATGAAATATTTTCAAAATCCTTTGATGATGGTAAAGAATTGGATGCTACATATGCAAAATTATCTTCATCAAAATAAACATTTTGAATATCTGAGATAATTTTATTATTTCCATATTCGATGGAAACCGAATCACTTGATGCTTTGTTTATTTTTCTTCGAATGGAATAAACTCCTGAAGATTCTGAAATAAAATTGCTGAAATTGTTCAAAGAAAGTAATAAAGAACTTCTATCAAAGGAAGAAATATATGGAATGTCATCAGATTGAGTCGGATATTTAATTTCTCCACTATATGAATCTATAATTTCTACTTTATCACCAACTTTAAATTGAGATTTATCTACCACAGACTTTAAAATAACACCACCATTAGTAAAAGAATCTATCTCAACCGTAGATGATGTATTATAAATCCAACTATTTGCAAAAGTTTCTTTATAATTATTATTAGTTTCTCTGTTAATTACACGTTCACCAAGACTTTTTATTGATAGAATTTGCCCCTCTTCGGCAAAGATTGATTTCGATTTTGGAATAAATTTTGATAAAACGCCAGTTGTTCTAAATTCAACTTTTTTAGAGGTATCTCCATTTTCATAACCATAATAAGTTTCATTAGATCTTACATTATCTGTTGCAGAAATAGTGCTTTCAATTCCAGAACAACCCAAAAACTGATTAACACTCTTATTAGAATATGAAATAATATTATTTCCAGAGAATATAGTTCCACTCTGTGGGAATCCAATAGTAGAATCTACTGATAAAACTGTGGATCCTGCTAAAGTTTCTTCCAAGCACTTCGTACTCTGTGTAATATCAAATAATCCTTGAATATTTGATTTGTCACCGTAACCAACAAAGAGAGACAACTTATAGTATGTCTTTCCTCTTCTTGTAAAATTTTCTACGGATGAAACTGATGCCTGTGTGGTTTTATCTGTAGATTTAAATATTGATTGACCTAAAAGATTGAGTGGATTACCAGAAATTGCCTCTACAACTAAGACTTCTCGTCTCAAAAATTCTGCATCAGATGGTTTCAAAAGATATTTTTCTAAATTTATAATTTCTGGCGTTTGCCCAAATAAAGCCTTGAAAAGAATTTTAAAGGATTCATCTGTTCCCTTTGTTGAATACAGGGATTTAATCTCTTTTAAGAAGTTTCCTGCATTTACATCTTCATATATTTTTTTGTCTTCAAATCCAGAAGCAAAAGAATATTTAAATTTCTTATAGAATTCTTTTAAAAATAATGAACTTAAATTTTTGATTGAAGAATTACTGGTATGAGAAGTCGCGGATGATTTGGAAAATACTAATTCATTTTGATTGAGATCTTGATGATATGTCGTTATTCCACTAAACCCACGAATACATCCAACAAAAGAATTTGTAGTTATTCCGGTATAAGTAATAATTTCATCATCTATCTTTAATAATCCATACGACTCTGGAAATCCCTTAGTGCTTGAAGCACTAATTGTAGTATCACTTTCAGATATTGATGATTCTAATAAAGTATTGTCTACAATAACTTCTGGTTTTAAATTATCTAACTTTAAATATTGATCTAAATTCTCTGCAATGTCTATTGGGCCACCTTGATACTCTTGAGAAATATAATATTGCCTTAAAAAATCCTCTGTCTTTGGATTTTCATCCAAAATAAAACTTGGTAATTGATTTTGAACAATATCTTGAACCTTAATTCTTGATTCAAATCCAGTCTGTATCATATTACTGTCTGTTTAAACTGCCGTTTGAATAACTTGATGTATAGGAATCTCTAGAGAAAACAACTCCAGATTTTTCTTCGCCTGATGCAATTACATCTTCTAACATATTTATTTTAGTTTTTGAAATATCCAATTGCAAATAAAGGTCTTTTAGACCTACTACATCATTCGATTCTGGGAATGCTTGTATTTCAATAATGTTCCCAGACTTTTCTGTTGAGGTTATATTTATTGTTGAAAGATTTACTTCTCCCGTAACATAATCAACTGTTCCTGCGGATTTTGCAACAACACTTATTGTTCCTTCACTACCCTTTTTTACAATGCTTAGCACTCCAGATTTTAAGTCACTATTTGGAATATCCGTTATGTATACTAAAGAAGAGTTTCCTGCAACTGTAAATCCAGTTGACTTTATATTGAATCCTTCTTTGTTAACATGAAATTGATTACCAAAACATAATTCATATTGTGTGAATTGATTTGGGAGAACCTGAATGTTTCTTCTAATTTTTACCTTGGTAATATTTGAAGTGATTGCCTTATTAGTTGAATCAATTACACTAAGAACCTTACTATATCTAAATCTTCCACCAAACTTATTAAGGTCTAAGCTATTTGAATAGTGAGTTAATGCTGATGTAACTTGAGATTTTAATTCACTTGATGAAGTGACTTTGTTTGAATCAAAATAGACCGAGGTATCAAGTTCAACATAAAGAATTTTCAAATCAACTATTTTTTGGTTTATTCCTGCAATTGAATATTTTTTAATTTCTGAAAGTATTTTTGTTTTATTGAAATCGGAAATAAGATCTCCATTTTTTGGTTTGATGGAAATCTGAACTGTTCCATATTCTGGTGGATCTAATTCTTCTCCTCCAACAATAGAAACTGATTGAGTATCTGGATATATTTTTTTGATTATGGCTTCGTAATCAGATGCCGTTACCGCTCTACTTTGAGATGAATATATTTTGGGTGCATAATATTTTATGGATTCTAATGACTCAATATTAGATCCATTCCTTGAGGCATTTACTGTAGTGACGGTAAATGGATCTGGAGTCAAAGTAGAGGTCTCTTCACCATTTACGATTCTTCCTGAGAATGAAAAATTAGAAACTCCATTACCATCTATACCATCAGTTACAATGTAGTTTACAGTGATGACATCACCGTTTTCTAACTTTTTGCCAAAATATCCATCACCAAAAAGTAACTCATATTTTTCATCCTGAACTTCTTGAATTAGATATATTGGAGATAACCCATGAATATTAGTAATATCATCAACCAAATTGTATTCTGCACCAAGACCACTAACTTGATTGGCACTTCTGACGTATACTCTTATTGTAGACGTATCAATAAAAGAGTTATTCAATACAAATTTTTGATCCAGAGAACCATCAACAGTAAATTGCTTTGTCAAAAATGTTCCTTGTAATATCTCTACACTATCAAAAGTGGCCGTTCTTCTATAAACAATATTATTTCCAGCATCTACAGTATTATTTTCTGTGGTTGTGACTCTAATATCATCTGGTATTGAGAAAACATATGAAGAATCATTGGTATCCCCAACGCAAACAAGACCTCTCTTAAGAACAAACGATCCAGTATCAGTATCAGTTACATTTACAGTAAACGTCACATTCGCCTTGGATGCCCCTCTAGACCTTGGCACATACCCAATGTTCCTAGCGAGCGATACAACGTTCTCACGGAGAGTTGCAGAGTCTAAGAACGACTCATTAACAATCATATTAGAGTTAAATGCTGTAATATAAGTGTTATATGCAAGCGTATCAATTAAGACAGAAAAGTTAGAACCCTCAAAATCAAATCCCGTAAAATTGGAATTTGCTCTTAGATAATCCTTGATAGATTCTTTTATTTCGTCGAAATCTAGGTTTGTAAATTTAGTAAAAGGCATATTATCTGGTTGCCTCTAAAAGGAACGAATATTCTTGTGTCGGAAACTCTTGGCCAACAATCTCATAAATGACAGTAACCTCAAAAGCATTTCTATCTGGATATGGAATGACCTCCACCTGCAAATTATCAATTCTAGGTTCAAAATTTTGAACGGAGGTTATAATTTGATCACTTATTACTGATGCGGTTCCAAAATCCACAAATTCAAATAGACTTCCTCTTACATCAGAACCAAATAATGAGTTAAAAAACTTTTCAGTGGGTATTGTTTGAACAATATTTCGCACAGACCTACGAATCGCTGCCTCATTCTTAAGAACAGGTAAATCATTTGTAATAGGATGGGGTTCAAATGATAAACTAATATCTTTAAATGCTCTAGATACCCTCTGAATTGCCATTTTAACCAGAGTTTTCTGATTTTATTTATACCTAATTTTAAAATTATCCGTATATTGGTTCAGTTCCGTAATCCCAATCATCATAATCTTCATCATTGCGAATTTTTTCGTGCAATTCTTTTTGTTTTTTTAAATTATGACGTGGTGCAGTGTCGTGCATGACCTCTGAAAGCACTCTTTCCTCTGGATCATTCGTTGATTGTGGCATTGACCAATAATCAGTAATCAAATTTGATGTTCCCCACATCTCTCTCATGTAATTTTTATCTCTATCTACAGGTGAATTGCCCATTTTTGCTCCTGATTTATAAAAATCAGAACTTTTATAGGGGTTGCTATCCCTTACTGCTATTTATTTTACCTCTTCAACATAAAATCCTCTCCTCACATCACTCAAATGACCATCTGCTGAGTAAAAGCGGATATCTGACTCGTGGTTGGGGGAGAATTTCATGCCATTTTTCTTATTTAAATCTTTTTCATCCCATATTGGATAGACTTTTGACCCCATGGGAAGATTCCATATCTGATCATTTCCAGTTCTAAGATGAATCTCAAATGGTTTTTCATTTTTTGACTCAATATTCAAGTAATCTACATCTATTTCATGAATAAAACTGGGTAATTCGAAGTTTGGTAACTCTACTTTCTGCCAAACTTCAAATCTTGTTAGATTATTTTCAGTCTCATGATTACCGATCATCGCACTAAATGGTATCCAACTCCCATTTTCGCGTTTATAGTCAATACTAAAATGATCTCCCTCTAAGTATTCACACCAGAAATACCCAGGGGAGACATATTTGTGAAGAATCATATCTTCAGTATGTAATTCTGGATCAAGGTATTGTTTTTTAGCACCAATACCTTGTCCGAATAAGTTGTAGATGGGTCTTATAATGTAATTACCCTTTCTTTTGATTGGTACACAAGCAGGTCCACATTCATAACCAAAGCGCATTGCGACTTCAAGTTTATTGAATACCCAACGATATTGTGGGTACGCTTCCCATGCCTGTGTATCATCATCAATCATCAACCTTTGCCTTGCCCTCGATACATTTTGCGAGCCGAGTTACGCGAGGTCGCCGCATACTTGGTATTCTTTCCGTTCCCTTGACGAGACTTTTTAGGCTTCCCAGGCATAAAATCGCTTTTGTTCAGACCCACTTTCGAACGAACTGCCATAATACTTAGTGCTCCTTTTTAAAATTCTAAAATTTTTGTTTCAAGATCTTGAGGTCTTGGAGAACCTGTCTGATAGTATTCTACCGACAGATCATCCATCATATCAAAGTATTCTTCTTCCGTCAAGTTCTTGTATAAAACATTCCCTTTATGGAGAATTGTATACTTCGTCTGCTTTTTCATCAAATCACACGAGTCTTCTCGTGACCAACTCTGATACGAGGATCACACCAAATCTCAAATCCTGATGCAATCGCATCGAGACAGAAACTTACATCCTCTCCACACATATCCTGAACCTCTCCAGATTCAAAGACTTGCATCTTTGGTGCAAACCAAGGATACTTCATGCCTTCGTTCTCGAAGACTCCTTTCTTAATCAGCAACCATCCAAATCCAACATAATCCACAGTGAACGGTTTACGACGCTTGGAGATGCTCTCAAGCGTTTCGTGATTCATTACTCCACCATTGTTACGGAAGTCATCCTCCTCCATCCAGTGCGCCACTGAGGTCGTTCTGCCGTCTTCTGTGCAATACCATCCACTTGCAATATCTTTTTCCATAAGAACTAATTGCCAGAACTTTTCAGTATTGAACACAATGTCAGAGTCAATCCAAAGTTGCCAATCATATTCCAACTTACCATCCCAGGGAAGTTGATCCGGTCCTCGCAGAACGTTTGCTCCAAGACACTTGCATCTTGCAAAGTTAACCATGGAGGAATAGTCTTGCGAAATCTGGATGCTCGCCCCTGCTTGCACTAAGTCAAAGCAAAGTTGAACAAAATTCTTTAAGTAAGTATATGAAACACCTCTACCAGGAAGACAAAATACAATTGCCTTGCCCCTTACCATTTCTTTTGCTTTCTCATAATCCCACTCTTGCGTGCTCTGAGAAGGCGTCGGTGTCTTTGCTTTAACAGTAAATCCTTTAGCCATAACTGTAAGTAACTACATCAGTATCATACAGTATTATCTATGCTCAGTCAATACTTGTGATTACAATGCAATCATTCTCAACTTCAATATTAATCTCCGTGCCTTCATACCACCCCTTCTCATCGCAAATCCACTGTGGTATCACAACATAATACTCTCCAGTCACTGGATCGACCTCTACAGTCGTAAAATTTTCCTCGGGATTTTTTTGCATATTTTTGAGTTCTGTCATTGATTTTATATATGAAAAAAATTTTTTATGAGAGAGAAATAACGAAGTCGATCTGGGTCGTTTATAGCTTACTGGGACCCATTGATTTTATATACGGGGGGGGGCATAATCGGGGGCA
>Ga0208428_1000292_pt1 | contig 25501 bp, 22 predicted proteins | sample DEB08_DNA_11_FD_184535 | JGI IMG/M metagenome (GOLD analysis project Ga0208428, IMG submission 184535) | Aqueous microbial communities from the Delaware River and Bay under freshwater to marine salinity gradient to study organic matter... | ecosystem: Environmental > Aquatic > Marine > Coastal ... | reverse complement strand
CAGGTACGATAAACGAGAATCAATTTTCCGGTTGGGGCGGTAACTACGAACAGCAACGTGCACAACCAAACTTTTCGGAATATACCAGCCAAGGGTCGCCACCACCGTTTTACGATAATTCTGGGCAACCCACAACATACGAGGAGTCACCAGACCCAGACTCTGGAAGGTAAGATTACATTTACTGTATAGCACCGAAATATGAATATCATATATATGACTATTAATGAAACACTGATACACTGGATAAATATAATAGGCTTATACGACTTGATTTTTTGTTGTTTAAATATACAATTAGCATGCCAATTTTAATTTATCTTCGTTTTATTAGCCCTTATACACACATATTTCCTATGGACATAGTTCCGAGCCTAGATAGTACGTACTGCGATCAGTTGTCCTACGAACAACAACAAGCTTATGATTTTTTACTTTCTTTCCACATTTCGAAAGAGATTCAGGAGAAACGTGAACATGATTTGAAGGTAGAAAGACACCGTTTTGCTGAAGATTGTGTCGACGATTTATTAACCAATGGGGTTTTGCTAAATAAAGGCGTTAAGCAAAATCCTGATAGAATAGAACGCAGAGCTAGGGAAGAACGTTGGAAACGTTTTTTCGATAGTAGTGTTAATAGCGTTCTTTCAAGGAAAGCCTTTACGCAAGATGATGGTCTTATTAACTTTAGAGTAATTCAAAGCAACCTAGAAGGTAGCAGCTGGGCGTGGTCTAGTAGAGCTACGTATTGGTGGAACAAGTCGCGAGGTGGGTTGCCTAGGTGTCTGAAGTTAGCTGGACCAAGTCGAAATTTCCGGGGTAATCGTATACTTGCCCATCGTCAATTTGGTGATTGGGGGGTACGAACTAGACCTAAAAAAAGAATAAAAAGGCATCCTAGTAAACGAACGGGGAGGTTTTTGCGGACTTGGGAACATCGATTTAAGAAAGAATAAAAAAAAAATGCAACTGTTCTTAAAAACTCAAACACTGTAAAACAAAAAAAAAATCTTTTGTTTAATAGACTTAAAGAAACAAATACAATAAAATGTGTTCAATATAATACAGCTATTTCAGCGCTAACTAATTTTCCTCTTCCTGACCTAACTAATGGGTTTACAGAAATTGAAGAAAATGGGTTTACAGAAATTGAAGAAGGTAAAAGAACTGAGTTACGGTTAGGACTTTTGCAAGAATCAGACGACGGCAATAAATGCCTAAAGCCTATTGTTGATAAAAGTTTACAAAAAAGTGGCCGTATTGTTCAACCTTCTATTTCTGAAACGAAAAATTCGTTTTTTAATTGGACAGTAAGAGCTTTTAATAAAATTTTCCAAAAAGACCAAATTTTAAATAAACCTGAAAATTCTGAATTTGGAGAAATAAATATTGCAGAGCTTTATAAAATTCAACAAAAATTAAGAAAAGACCAAAAAGATAAGATTACTCAAGTTTTTACTGCGGTTCCAGAACTTCTTTCTTCCCAAAAAATAGGAAAAAAAAGTTTTGATACAAAAACTAATATTGTCACTCCAAAAGAATTCCACACAAGACGTGGGTTTATAGGAACCCCCACCTAGATTGTAGAAAAATTCAAATAATGGAATCATAACATAACTTAAATTAAAATAGAAAAAAACAGTGTGAAAATGGAGGATACTTTTTTCGGGGGTAAAAGGTGGTTATAAAGATTTGAAATATAGTATCATTAGCTACTTAGTACTACTAAACTATAGATAAAGCAGATTTTAGTGATCTTTATTAAATTTAAAATAGATTTTAGTTCAATTATATTTTTGGTTTTTTATATTTATTTATTAAAATTACAAAAAAGAAACTATTATTTTCGATTTAAATTAGGGCAGTTATTGGATTCTATGTTCGCAAATGCTATAAAAACAATAATTGTACATGAAAATTTTTGGTTCGTTAAAAGAAAAAAGAGGGCCGATATTTTAACTGGATGATTTTATACTTTTTTTTGCCATACGTGTAGGAATCTCAACATTTTATTGTTGAATTGAAAGTAGCTTTCTTTAATTTTTATTTCTTTTCTTGACAAGAATGTCAAACCCATCAAAATATAAAATATTAAAATAATTTTTATTAAAAATTTATGCTTTTGTTTTTTCCAACAAGTAAAGGATTAAAATTTTTTAAATTTAATAACCTATGTTGTATTTTTTTCTCTTGAAATTTTATTTAAAAAGTACTTTTAATCATTTTATATTTAAAAGCTTGTTGAAAGTAGGATTAAATGAGTCGTCTAAGCCATGCTCTTTTTTGGTTATTCTTGTGCTTGTTTTGGTCGAATATTTGTTTTCAGTGCAAAAGTTTTTTTTTTAATTTTCATTACTAGAATTTTGAATAAATTGAAGTTTAAATTAGTGTTCTTTTAGTTTTAAAACCCTGTTACTAATGATTTTTTCGTTGTCGTCAGGTCCAATTGTTAAAGTGGGATTAAATCCAAAGTTTTGGAGTAAATATTTTGCAATTTAGTTTATCTGAGTATTAGCAACAAGTCCTTGAATGTTAAAACCAATATCAGCAACGACTTTTGGTTCAAAACTACGCGATTTATTTGTTCCTTCTTGTTTAAATAATCAGTTTGAAACACAAGTTCGTTTTTCAAAACTTTGTAAATTGCAGGATAACTTGCTCTGATTACTGAGGCAATATTAACAACAGACAAATTTCATATTTCTTTCAACTCTTTAATTTTTTTAATCAAAGTTTTATTAATTAAAGTTTGTATATTTGATTTATAATTAGTCGATTAGTTTTTTTAATAAAGCTAACAAAAAAAGAATTGCATTATAGAGTATACTTATGATTGAAAAAATTTTATTTTGTTAAATATTCTTTAATAAAAATAAGGTTACTACAAAAACAAATATTAAAATTTAAAAAGAAAAATGACACCTTCTTTATCAAACTTCCTTTCAAGCCTTGTTGCTGGTGCAGTTTTAGTTGTATTACCAATTACTTTAGCTTTAATTTTTGTAAGCAAAAAAGATCGTATTATTCGTTCATAACTAACATTTTTATTATTTTTTGAGGTTGTTGCGTGATAAATATTTCATTTAGTCCAAACTTTTTATTAAGTGGTATTTTAATTTTAGGAATGGTACTCATTTATTCTTTGCGAATTATCCGACCAGAAGTTTCTCGAGATGAGGACTTCTTTTTTACTAGTGTTGGTTTATTGTACAGTTGTATTTTAGTTATTCACGGGTGGCGATTAGATCCAATACTTTTTTTTAGTCAGATATTATTGGTTGGGTTTGTTCTTGGTGTTTGTTGGGAAAATATACGTTTAAGAGGTTTAATTGTTCAAATGGTAAAAAATGATATTGATGAAACTAAAAATCAATTTAAAAAATGAATTTCTTACATTTACAAAAATCTCTACATTTAGACACTCTAAAAAACTATTTTATCAAACTTAACTTTAAATCTTGGTTTCACTTTTGTAAAAAACTATATTTTAAAATTTAATGAAAAAAAAATTTAAAAAATCTAATGTTTTATTTAGTTTATGCATTGTTTTCTCTTCGCTATTTTTCAGTTTTTGTACTTCTGCAATTGAGCTAGACGAAGCAACACGAACAGTTTCTTTGGACGGCTCTGGAAAAACGGTTATTCTAACCCCTGAACAGGTAAAAAAAGGTAAAAGATTATTTAACGCATCCTGTAGTACTTGTCATACAGGTGGAATTACTAAAACAAATCCAAACGTAGGTTTAGATACTGAGGCACTTAGTCTCGCAACTCCAGTAAGAAATAATATAAATGCTTTGATTGATTATATGAAAGATCCAACAAGTTACGACGGTTTAGAGTCCATTGCGGAGATCCATCCAAGTATAAAAAGTGCGGATATTTTTCCGAAAATGAGAAATTTAACAGAAGATGATATCTTTTCTATAGCAGGTCATATTTTAATTGAGCCTAAAATAATTTCCGAAAAATGGGGCGGAGGAAAAATTTATTTCTAAAATTACTGATAATAAAAAAAATTTTTAAGCCCATAATGCCGACTTTTTATTTTAAAAAATTTTTATATTTAAAAATTAAAAAGATAAACTCAAGGATATTTAATGAAAACATTCTTTACTAGCGTTTTATTTTGCACAATTTTTGCTTTCCAACAAAAAGGTTTTGCAGATACTGTGAACGGAGAAAAAATTTTTTCTGCAAACTGTTCTGCATGCCATTTAGGGGGTAACAACGTTATAATGCCGGATAAAAATCTTAAAGAAGATGTTTTAGAAGCTAATGGTATGAAGTCTCAAGATGCAATTATATATCAAGTTACAAACGGCAAAAACGCTATGCCCGCATTTGGTGGTCGTTTAAGTGATAGTGATGTTCAAGATGTAGCAGCTTATGTTTTAGAACAGGCCGGAAAAGGTTGGGACTAAGTTAAAAATATTATTACTAGATAGTCTTTTTAGTAAATAAAGTAGGCACACTATCGGAAAAAGCATGCTGACTAAATCCCTTCTGGTAATTGCATACGCCAGATCGTATATTTTTTGATAGTCTAATTCCGTTACAAATTCAACAATTAATCCTTTTCTTACAAATTTACTAAACTCGAAAAGGATATTTACGATTTTTTTACTGTTGTTGTGTTGTATACATAAACTAAAACCAACATCTGTTCTGTCATCCAATTTTTTAAAAAATAATATTTACTAGTATACATAATAATTGTTAATTTATAAAGTAATAACTTTATAAATTAATAAATTAACAAAAAAAAGATTAAAAATCAAATCCTAAAATTTAATACTCGAATATTAAATTTTTATAATTAATTACAAACTAATTAGAGATTTTTTATTGTTCATACTAAACCTCTAATTCGTTGCAAAAAGGCTCGGATGTATCTACATAAAAAATTGTTAGAAAACTATACGCTTTTACTTTTCTAACAATTTTTTTTTTTGGAAAAATTTTTAAGAAAAAAACTTTCTTATGCAATCTGTAAATTTGCATGAAGAGTTTCAAAAAACAAATATTCAAAAGGTTCTTGATATTTTAGAAAGTGAATTAATAGGGTTAAGGCCTGTTAAAAATAGGATTAGGGAAATTTCTGCTTTATTATTAATTGATAAATTAAGACGAAAAGTTGGTTTAACTTCTACAAGTCCTGGTTTACATATGTCTTTTACCGGAAGTCCTGGAACTGGAAAAACAACGGTCGCCTTGAGAATGGCTGATATTTTATATAAGTTAGGTTATAGTAAAAAGGGTCACTTAATAACCGTAACACGTGACGATTTAGTCGGACAGTATATCGGGCACACTGCTCCCAAAACAAAAGAAATTTTAAAAAAAGCAATGGGTGGTATTTTATTTATTGATGAAGCATATTACTTATATAAGCCTGATAATGAAAGAGATTATGGAGCAGAAGCAATAGAAATATTATTACAAGTTATGGAAAATCAACGTGATGAATTAGTTGTTATTCTAGCAGGTTATAAAGAGAAAATGGAAAAGTTTTATGAGTCGAATCCTGGTCTATCATCTAGAATTGCAAACCATGTCGATTTTCCTGATTATACTGAAGATGAATTATTACAAATCGGTGTTATGATGTTAGAAGAACAACAATATCAATTAACAGAAGATGCCAAACAGGCTCTTCTTCAATATATAGGAATCAGAATGAGTAGACCTCGTTTTGCAAACGCTAGAAGTATACGGAACGCGTTAGATCGTGCAAGAATGAGACAAGCTAATAGAATTTTTGAAAAGAACGCCCAAATATTGACAAAAATGGATTTAGTTAATATTTTTCCAGAAGACCTGTATAAGAGTCGACTTTTTGACGTTAGGTAAACTAATTTAGAATTTAGTTAAGAGAAAAGCAAATTGGTATTAAAGGGAAGTGAGGAGAGGGGAATTTTGGTTGAAAATGGAATTAACTAGTATTTTATTAGGAACATATTAATCTAAAAAAAACTAACACTTTACTTTGTTTTAGCTATGGAAAAAATAAAAGAAAATAAAAATTGGCGCTGGGGTTTTACAAAAAGTTCGGAAAAATGGAATGGCAGGTTTGCAATGGTAGGCTTTGTTGTTTTACTAGTTGTACAAATATTTATATAAAGAGAAGAAAATTAATATTGGCGTGAAGAATATTAAATTCTCGGGTAAAGGGGGTGGCGTAAAATTGTTAATTTCTTTTTACAGTAAAAAGAAATTAATTAAATTAAATTAAAGAGGCAAAGTTTGTAGTTTTTTTAAATTCTTTCGGAACGTTAGCTCAACAACTCAAGCCTTGCTGGACAAATTTTCCTATTGAGCATAGAGAAGGCAAAAAAAACTAAGTCCCCATCAGAAAATTCTTTTACTATAGAACCCAGCTTGTAGGGTTGTTTAAAATAACCTATTCGTTTTTTTCGGTCAGACTGATTTGAAATTTGAATACCCGTATATCTCACAAATTTATTTAGAGGAAACTTTAAACAATAATAATTTTACTTTTTGACTCTAAGCCTTTTACAATCCTTAAATGATTTTAACTTTAAACTCTTAATAAAGGATAAAAATTTTAACAAACGTAACAATTTTTTTTCCTCTTCTTTAGCCACTATTCTATTTTCAAGATAACTAGTTAGTAACGCTCGCTTACTAAGCTAGGATTTACTAGTCGGTATACTTTTGGAAAGTCAATAACCTAATCATCATACTTATAATCTAAATTAAGCACTTGTCCCGAATGCTTTAAAATACGGAATAAATAATTCTTATTCAAAGACGTCCTGGTAATTGTAAAACAAATAATCCTGGACCACCTGTGTTTGTAGATATATAATAATTGAATTCCAGTTCAAAATTGATGACTCGGTTTTTTTGGTAAACTTTATAATTGAAACAATAATTCTTACGATTAACTTTTAACACTTTCCGTCAGGAAAATCCTATAATTTTATGGGGCGAGTAGTCATATTCTTTTGAATTTGAGTTCATGAATACATTAAAAACCCATTGAATGATTTGATTGTGTGATTATGGCGCGATTAACTAACTCTTTAAAAATAAATATTTATTAAAATTGTAATTACATTTAAGTGTTTTATAAATTATTACAATATAGTTTTTAATATTTTTTGAACTTAATTGTTTTATTTTTGATTTTGTATTATAGATACCTGTACGTATATGAGTTACGTGAGAAATAACCAACTTTTTGGCTATTTTTTAAAGCATCTAAAGCAACATCAAATCCTATTGTTGTTAGATACGAATTTGAAATTATATTTGAATTAGTTATAAACGGCGAAGCTAATGTTGTGACTAAGGTTTGTTTAATTAAACTTTCTTTAATTAAAGGGACCCTGCTGTTTAAAGAATAACACACCAAATATTTTATCGTGAGTCTGTTTGAAAATTGAAAACTGACTAAACTCTGCACTTGCAAATCTACCAGTGTTAGCCCTGCGTAAACCGTCATGAAAAAATAGTCCGGCCACTCCGCTCCAAACTGCTCCACTTCCAGGAAATTTCCTTGCTAAACGGCTAGTACGTAAAATTAGACGGAGGCCAGCTCGAGTGTGGCACTTGAGATGTAGAAGGCTCTACGCAAAGGATTCTTCTGAATAATAGCTTGGGCTGCAGTCATGCCTGAGGCACTAACGAAACATGTAGCTCCTATAAAAGCCGTTTATAGTGGTTGCGTTTGCTACAATCTGAACTCCTAATGATCTGCGGCTGTAAATAGCTGTTGTTGATATGTTTTCGTGGCCGATTATTTGCCTTGCCGCGTCAATTCCTGCAGTTTCTATAAGAGCAGTGGTTAGGCCTATTTGAAAGCTATGGCTTGAGAGTTTTTTGTGGTGTTTTATGCCAGTTTTCCTTAAAATTTCATTTATATGTGTTGTTAGGTATCTCCTAGAAACAGGTTCCTTTTTATATAATGATGTAATTACAAAGTCTTCTTCCTCCTTGTTTTTTATTAAAGTTTGTATTTCTTCTTTTTTTCCTTGAATAATAGCTCTTATAGATTTCGTTATATAATAGTTTAGTTTTGTCGTTTTTTTAGATTTTATTGTTGGTATAGTGACTTCGTCGTTTTCTAGCATTTGGTTAAGGTGTCTTACTTTTATTATTCTTAAGTTATCTACTCTAATACCTAATACATATAAAAGTAGCAGAGAAACTTTGTCCCTTGCTCTTGTGTAATAGTTGCTGTTGCTTTTCTCAACAATTTCTATCGCAGTTTCAAACTCGGGCAGTGTAGCTGCATCCCTTATTGGTTTTCTTTTGCGCGCAGCCCTTCTTTCTTCAGATTTTTTTTCTTTTTCTCTGTTAATTAAGTACTCTATCCTTTGCTCGTAACCACTTACCTGGGCCTGATATTCTTCAAGTTGCTTCTTTTGGCTGCTTATTATTCGTTCTGCATTTCTGTCGTTCTGGTCTATTATTTCTTGAAAACTTTTTTCTGTTTTTTGTCTCCAGTCAATAAAAAATTTAAACCAATCTCCGCAGTAGTCCTGAATAACCTGAGCTTTTAAGACTTCAATTTCTTGACCGACTGTGCTTGTTCTTGTCGCTAGTTTTAGCTTTGTCTCATTTTCATCTTCTTTTTTTGCAAGTACTAGAGCAGTTTCTGCTATGTTGGGAGATGCTAAAAAAAGTTGTGTGTGACTTCTGTTGTTGTATTGGTCAATAGTTTAATTAAAAATATTCTGTGTTTGATTGTCGCCCAATTCACTTAGTTTTCCAAATCCTATAGGTATTTTTTTAAGGTTAAGTTCTCGTTGTATACGCTTACGAAAAAGGTCTTTTAGTGAGCGGTTCAATCTTTCATGTGCTTGGTTAGGGAATTTTATAATCTGCTGGTCTCTCAAACTTTGCTTTATTTTTTGTTTTTTTAGGTATTGAGAAAACCTTTTTCTTTTAAAACTAAGTCCATTTTCTGTATGAATCATTTTTGGTGGTTGGTAGTGTCTTATTGCATTGTTAAGAAGAATAACTACTTGTTCATCTGTGAATGGGCATCCTTCTTTTGCGTCTATTAAAAGTTGGTGGGCTAATATTTTTTTTGATGCTGCGCCCACAATTATGCACGCCCAAATATTCTTACTTTTATTTTTAAATTGAGTAAAATCTATAGTATATCGTCTACCTCCTGAACAACAAATCTTTTTTTTACTAAATCCTTTGTTTCGCCCTTTTTTTCATTTTCCTTTTTACTTTTCCCCATGAGTATGCTACACGTAAATTACCTGATTTGCCTCCTCGTCCTGATGACTTTTCAGATGATTCGGATCTTCAAAATGAATTTAGTTGGAAGAGAAAAAAGTACGAGGCTGGGGCATGGTCTCAATATCAAAAAGATTGTTAAGAGCAGTCTACTAAGGGCCAGACATGTGCTTTAGTGGGGATAGTCTCAAGAATCAAAGAAGAGACTCGTTTAGTCAAGTTTGCTGAAAGTGCACGTAGTAATCAAAAAATTCAAAAACAAATAAATGAAATGATTGAAAAGTTAAGGTTAGGTAATGAGCAATGTGGTAAAGGTAGTAAAACTTTATTTTGAAATGTAATAAAAGAGCTTAAAGGTGAGAAAGGAGGTAGAGTATATTATAGAAAGTCTGATGGTAAAATTGAAATTTTAGGTAAATCTAATAAAGTTAAACGAGAACAAAATGCAGTAATTGATATACTTAAAAGTAAAATTATATTATAGTTATTTTTAAGATTAATTAAAAAATGCAAAAAAAAAAAAATTTTATGTCACAAAAAATAAAAATTGTATTATACTTATATATAAAGTTAATTAAATTATTCATAAAAAAAAATTTTCTATGTCGCACTACAGCATTATTAAGACCAATATCTCAAAAACAAAAATTCTTCAAAAAGCGTTGAGCAACTTAAAAATTACCTGGATCTATAGAGAAAATAATACTTCAAAAAATTCTAAACCGACAATAATTATTCCGCAAAATAATAATCATGATATACAATTTATATGGAATTTTAAAAAATACAATCTTCAAGTAGACTTAATGTTTTGGGAATTACCATTGACGTTTGGGGCCTGGACTAATTCTGTGATCGAGGCTTATACTACCCAAGCTTTAATACAGGGTTGTAAAAATAAGGGTTTTCTAGTTTCCGAAAAATTTGCAAATAAACAAAAAAACATAATGGAGGTAAAATTAGAGAGATGGGAAATAAAATACGGAAAATAATGGCAACTATAGCGTTATCTTTTACGTTATTAGTAGGCCAACCAAATGGCAGCTCTGCCATAGAATCTTTTGGTATGACCAAATCCTTTATTGAAGATCCAGTCATAACCCTAACAGTCCCAGCTATTAAAAAATTTGTGTTCAAAAAAGTACCAGTCCCAGTCAGAGGCCAATTTCAGCTTAAATTTTATTATATAAAAATGGTTAAGGTGAAAATTACCGCTTATCAAATTGATGAGATTAAACAGCTTATACTAACAGCATTGGGGCCACGTTGGAATCCACAACCACCACCATGGAACCGCGATGCTTTCGATCCAAGGCCGGCGTCAATGGATATCTCACCAGAAGTACCCGATGATGTACCAGTTATTTTTCCTTCAGGCGATAGAATTTATGTACCCTACGATTACAATTTTGACTTGTTTCTTGATGAACTAGCTCCGCTTGATGAAGATTGTGAGGCTGAACTTTTTGACCAGTTAGGGGAGTCAAAAGCAGACCCTTGGTACAACTTTGACTTTCTTTTTACACAAATAGAAGCAAGCGAATACCCAGATCGGAATGCAAGATTAAAGTTTTTATGGGAGGTGAGAGAAATTCACAACCAAGCAATGTTAAGGGAGAGTCAAGATTGCTACTCAACCTTTATCAGATGGATTTATTAGTTACTTAAGAGTATAAAAACTTCAAACAGGGATTTTTAAGCCCCTATTTGAAGCTTTTATAATTACCTAATTTTTATTAGGCCATTATAAAAAAGTTAGTCTATTGGACGCATTGATAGTACAGGTTCAGTTTCTCTATTAATACCTTTTTCAAACCCTGCCGCTGCTGCTCTTGCACGTCCAGAGTGCCACCAATGCGCAACAAGTAAAAAGAAACCTAAAAAGAAGTGTGAACAAGTTAACCATGATCTAGGAGAAACGTAATTTACTGAATTAATTTCTGTTGCTACCCCACCAACCGAATTTAGAGAGCCTAAAGGAGCATGAGTCATATATTCGGCAGCACGTCGTTCCTGCCAAGGTTGAATATCGTTTCTAATTTTATTTATATCCAAACCATTTGGACCCCTCAAAGGTTCAACCCAAGGAGCTCGTAAATCCCAAAAACGCATTGTTTCACCACCAAAAATAATTTCCCCACTTGGAGACCTCATTAAATATTTTCCTAATCCTGTTGGACCTTGTGCAGAAGCAACATTTGCACCAAGTCTTTGGTCGCGTACAAGGAAAGTAAATGCCTGAGCTTGAGAAGCCTCTGGCCCTGTTGGACCAAAAAACTCACTTGGATAAGCGGTATTATTGTACCATGCAAAAACTGCTGCACTTAGACCCATTAAAGAAAGTGCAGCCAAACTGTATGATAAATAAGCTTCTCCTGACCAAACAAACGCTCGACGTGCCCAAGCAAACGGTTTTGTCACAATATGGAAAATACCTCCAACAATACAAAGTGCACCTACCCAAATATGTCCACCAACTAAATCTTCCATATTATTAATTGACATGATCCAACCATCTCCACCAAACGGAGATCTAAATACATAGCCAAAAATTACTAAAGGATTTAGTGTAGGGTTAGAAACTAGACGAACGTCACCACCACCAGGGGACCAAGTATCATAAACACCACCAAAATACATTGCTTTAACCACAAGGAGGAAAGCACCTAAACCAAGAAGAACTAAGTGAATACCTAAAATAGTAGTCATTTTGTTTTTGTCTCGCCAATCATAGCCAAAAAAGGGGAAAGATTCTTCCAGTGTATCAGGTCCTAATAAAGAATGGTAAATTCCACCAAACCCAAGAACAGCCGAAGAAATTAAATGGACAACACCCACAACAAAATACGGATAAGTACTTAGAATTTCACCTCCAGGCCCAACACCCCAGCCTAAGGTTGCTAGATGTGGAATTAATATAAATCCTTGTTCATATAAAGGTTTTTCGGGAACAAAGTGTGAAACTTCGAAAAGTGTCATCGCGCCTGTCCAAAAAACCATAATGCCTGCATGAGCCACATGAGCACCTAATAATTTACCAGATACATTTATTAAACGAGCATTACCTGCCCACCAAGCGAAACCTGTAGATTCAATATTTCTACCAGCTATATTATTAAAGGGCGTTTCCACGTGGTAAAACCTCCTCAGGGAATACAAAGTTTTCATGCGGTTGGTCTTGTGCTGCCATCCAAGCTCGAATACCTTCGTTTAAAAGAATATTTTTTGTATAGAATGTTTCAAATTCAGGGTCTTCTGCAGCTCTTAATTCTTGAGAAACAAAGTCATAAGCTCGTAAATTTAGTGCTAGCCCAACAATCCCGATGGCGCTTGTCCACAGACCAGTTACCGGTACAAAAAGCATGAAGAAGTGTAACCAACGTTTATTAGAGAACGCTACACCAAAAATTTGTGACCAAAAACGATTTGCTGTAACCATGGAATATGTTTCCTCTGATTGTGTCGGAGTGAACGCACGGAAAGTATTAGCCGCGTCACCATCCTCAAATAAGGTATTTTCTACGGTTGCCCCATGAATTGCACAAAGTAGCGCGCCACCTAAAATTCCTGCAACGCCCATCATATGAAATGGGTTTAAAGTCCAATTATGAAACCCTTGTAAAAAAAGAAGAAATCTAAAAATTGCAGCAACACCAAAACTAGGTGCAAAGAACCAACTTGCTTGGCCTAAAGGATATAGTAAAAATACAGAAACAAAAATTGAGATTGGCCCTGTAAAAGCAATAGCATTATAGGGTCTTATACCTACTAAACGAGCAATTTCAAATTGTCTTAAACAAAAGCCAATTAGAGCAAAGGCTCCATGAAGAGCCATAAATGCCCATAGACCCCCAATTTGACACCAACGTGTAAAATCACCCTGCGCTTCAGGACCCCACAGTAAAATTAAAGAGTGGCCCATACTGTTTGCAGGTGTTGATACTGCGGCAGTTAAAAAATTACAACCCTCCAAGTATGAACTTGCTAACCCGTGTGTATACCAAGAAGTTACAAAGGTAGTACCTGTAAAAAATCCACCAACAGACAAATAAGCTGTTGGGAATAATAATAAACCTGACCAGCCAACAAATACGAATCGGTCTCTTTTTAACCAATCATCTACAAGATCAAATAGACCACGTTCTTCATCTTGTCCTATTGCTATACTCATAATCAATTTTATTTTTAATAATTTTTTTATATTCAAATTTAAAAATTTGAAATTTTATTTAATTTTATAAGTTGATCGTAAAATTTTTTTTTATTTTTTAAATTTCCTAATTATGCTAATTTTTAAAACTTTTTCTAGCTTTTCTTAATAAAATCTTTGTCTTAATTTTTTTTAACTAGGATATTCGATAATCAACTTTTCTTTTCAGCTTATAATAATATTATATATCTTTATGAAGAAAATTTTCAACTGAATGAAAATATATAAGAAAAAATTTTATTTTTATGTTTGATTTTTGAAAATAAAAAAAAAAGATTATTAAAAATTACTTGATCAGCAACAAAAAATATGTGATTTGGAAAAATTCTTCAATCACGTTTCTCTTCTAAATACTTATATTATTTAAATTAAAAAACATTATTGCATTTCTTAAAGAATTGTTTCAAAATGAAATTCTTGCAACTAAATTAAAAATTATTTCTAAAAAAGGAAAAAAAAACATAAACTACTAAAAACTTAATTACTTCTAAGGTAAATCGACAAATCGAATATCTTATATTTATTAAAAATTAGAAAAACATACATACCCTAAACACTACCATAATAAAGATAAAGAAAAAATTAACAATTCAACTACAAATTTAGTGTCAAACAAAAAATAACTATTTATAAATTTAATATTTCATGATAGATAAATTTAAGTCCGAATAACGGCTTAATTTAACCTTATATTTCGAGATATTTAGGAATAAAAACAACACTAAACTGGCAATGTTTTTTAGGTATTTTTCAAGTTGAACGAAAAAAACTTGATTAATTATTTTATTAAAAGTTAGTGAATAAATTTATAAATACTCGGTGATATTAGTTTGTTTTTAGTAATTATTTTTCATATTTTTAAAATAATAAATCTTTTGTAGTAAATAAATAAATGTTATTAATAAATAACATCTATTTGCCAATACTTCTCAGAAGAAGTTTGAACATATACATAGGTAAAGTATCGAATCAGACTAATTAATATAGATTTTATCATATATTTTCGACTTACTTTTCCAGTGCTAAGTTTAAGGAAAGAAATGATATTTTAGAATTTCAAATTAGAATTCTAGCCATATTGCTAATGGTTAAAAAATTTTTATAACATAACCAAAGCCAATAATTTTATCAACTTTTTGGACGTTAATAGCACGTACAAATGAACTGACGAATTGCTCCAAAATTTCAAGAAAACCAGCTGATAAAAATAATCTAGATCCAGGTAGATGTAAAGGAAATAAAAGTATTTATAGAGGCACCATGTTGAATTCACTTAATCTAGAACAAAGCACCAAAATACTATTAAAAATCATCACCAAAAGGCTTTAATATTATTAAGTACCCTTCTAGAAAGTTTAATTAGTTATATTACGATTTAATTTGAAATAAACGTACCAGAATTTCAATTGATAAGGCACGAGCAGTTTCTCAAGCTGACTTAAAAAACGTAGTCATTAAACCAATTAGAGCGAATCACTTAGAAGCAAAGAACTATTGAATCTAAATTTTATAGTCCAAGGACCATATTCACAGCCCCACGTTGATATTAAATAGCCAATCGAACCAGACTCACTAATTAAATACGGCCAAACAATTAGTGTTTAAGACACAACATAGAAGCATGGTCCGAAAATTATAATTCAGAAATATAAATCTGGTGGTCTAGACAAGGGTCTATTCGGCTTTGCGAACGTAGGTCATATCTGACTTGGTTTTAAATTAAAACGCAAATATGAAACGAAATGTTTTACAGGAAGATATAGACAAAAGCTATGATTATGAAATAGTATTTTTAAATATTATACAAACTTATAAGTAAAATTAAAAATCAATACAAATAAACCGAAACAAGCGTCATGTCGCTTGACTCAAAATTAACCTTTTCTAAATTAAAAGTAGCTTATTAGAACATTATATAGTGTATTAAACTTTAACTCAAATATCTTTTGTGAATTGTAATTTTCAAAATATTGACATATTATGAAAAGTTTTTGAATCATATCGTTTTCAAAATTCTTCACTTAATCAGTTTTACGCTAGGAAAGAAAAATTTTCAGGGTATCATTTTGAAAGTTACAAAATAACGAATTCGTACATAAACAGCAGTAGAATTTTACGATAACCATTTTCAAAAATATGAGTTTTTAAGTCTTGATCTAATATCAGGTGATTTCGATAGTTGTAAATTAGAGACAACAAAATTTTTTAAAAGTAATTTGGATTTCATAATAATCTAAAAAGGCAAAGCTTAAAAATAGAAACAATGCGTGGAGAGCAAAGACTTCTCAATTTTACAGAAAGATCCAGACGAACAGGGACAAAAATTTAATTAAAACTCTATCAACTGATTAGGGTTTTATAACCCCTCCTTATTAGATTAAATAGTGGATTGATATTTGGTATTAAATATCAGTTCAAACCCTTCGTAGTATTAATAAGTGTGGGTTTAAACCTCTGGATATACCAACAAAAAGTGTGTATATACTAGTGATCTGCGCAATTCGTGTATCAGGCTAAACAAAGTGTAGAATTTTTTATTGATTTAGCCGCTGTTTTGTTATTTATTGTAAGTGTAATCGTTAATTAGTTTGGACAATGTTTTTTGAAACCGAAAACTTTTTTATTTACAATTTTAATTTAATGTTCCTCGTTTAATATCCGAAATTTGAATTATAAATTAAACATTCAAAAATAATTAAATGATATGTGACCTATCTAATTGTTTTTTATTAGTTACTAAACTAATATAGTATTAATTTGTAAAAAGCTGGTGTAGCTCAGTTGGTAGAGCATCTGACTTGTAATCAGCCGGTCGGGGGTTCGAGTCCCTCCACCAGCTATGGATTACTTTAAATCCATATTTTATGCATGTATGTCTAAATTACAGAGAATTCTGAGATCTCTTTTTCGGATGTATTATTTTATTTTAATTGTTTTAAAAACACAGTAGTGCGTTTTAATATTCATTCAAAATAGAGATCAAATCGACTAAGAGAAGCTGAACAAAACATTGTACGATCAATTATTTGTTTTTTCGAAAAAAAAAGCAAAACCGAGTAGCGTTGATTTTATAAAAAAGAATTAAAGTGCCTTACCAATAAGAGTTATCGCTAACAAAACAAACTTGAACTTGATTTTTAAAATTGACAAGAATAGGTTTTTTGATTAGTTTGGTTCATTTGCTAGATTCTTGGAAAGAGGTAAAGCCAATATTGAAAAGATAGTTTGCTGTTTTGTTTTTTTAAAATCTTCTAAGTCTTAAAACTTGAAAAAAATATAATGTACTACTAAATTCTAATTAGCAAAAGTTAGTTTATTCTGGTTAAGTCGTTTTCCTCTCCAAAGGTGAGAAGTAAATATAGTTCGTAGCGACAAATTAATGGCCAATAAAACCCTTTAATTGTGTTTTTATATTATCTATCGTTGTTAACTAATCGGTTCGAAACATAACCCAATTCCTCCTTTAAAACTTTATAAATCGTACTTCGATTTTTTCCGGTTATTCGAGCAATTTTAAGTTTTAAGTTCAGGAAATGTTGAGTTGAAAAAACTTTTTTATTGAAGAATTTTTTCAGAGCTACCCATCTGTCTTGTCCAACCAGCAGATAACAAAAACGAAAAGGTATTTTGTTTAAATGATGAAAACTTTAGACGAATGTGACTTAATCCATTCCAAGTATAAAATAGTTTTTAACGACAACCTTTTTGAAGTCAAAGAACTTACTACCAAAAATGTATCTTATGGTTTGGTAGTATATGAAAAAATTTCTGTTTGATTTTTTTCTACGTGCTAAGAGTAAATAGAATATCTTTAGTTTTTTTTACTAAATCTTTTATTTTCATGGTTTTTTTATCTAAAAAGTACTTAAAAAATCTCTGATTAATGGAGACTTTCCTACGCCCTTTTTTGCCACAGCAAACACACCTTTTCTGTTTACTCTTATAGCACATTCTGGGAACTATGTTTACTTTATTATAAAAAAAGTAAATACTTTTCTTAATGTTAGATAAAGATTAACTTTTTTAACGGTTTACGATAAATTTTATGTATTGAGTTAACAACAAAGTAATATTAGTATGAAAAAGGATTAAAAAGTTTAATAACTATAAAAAAGTACAAATTAAACAGTTGATTAAAGACTATGTTCTACAAGCTTTGGCGTATAAAATGATTTAAAATTATTGTGAAATAGAGTTTATAAACCCAACACGTGAATCAAAGTTAATGCAAATACACAAACTTCACAATTTAATTCTTGGGCAAAGTACTGTTCTAAATTTTTATCAATTATCATTTTAATTATTTATATTTTAACGAGTTAAACTATACCGTTAAAAAAAGTGTAAAAATTTACTTATTTTAAAATTTAGATTGGCTATAAAGCTTTGATATTACTGAATTTTTATAGAGAAAACTAAAAAATAATTAACGTCAAAAATTGGTCCGTTTTTTTAACAACTTTTATAAAGTTCTGTGACTAAATGTAAAGCTGAACCGATTGTTACTGGATTAGGAATTGCTATTGAAGCTGCAAGAACAGCAACAGCTCAAATACAATAAGCAGCTAGGCGCACTGGAAGCGGCTCGTAACCTTCGATAACTATTAATGTAATATTTTTTTTTGTTAAAATTAAAGAATCTGGAGAATTTGTGGTATCAACCTTGTTATTAATTAATTTTAATACCTGACTACCGAGAAATAAATACGTAAATAATTCTGAAAGTAAACCTAACATGTTTAATCTCTGGTAATTGTTATTAGTATTTTTGCTAATGAAGAATCTCTTAATGCAGACAACCCAACCCCCTTAGTCTTGAAGCTATATTACAAAAGGCTTTTTAGTCGGTTTTTTTTATTTTTGTTAATATTTACACAACATACATTATGTAAACATAAAAGTACTTGCCTTTACTTTGTTTAGTTTATTATTTATTGTAAATACTATTTACTATATTTTATAAGAAAAGTAAACCTGTTTGTTTAGTTGTTTTTTTTTATTTACTTTATGCTATAATATGTGTATATATATAGTTGGAGGTTTAGTTTTATTATATTTGATAAATATATTTGCTTGGTATTTAAGTTTAATACCTTGAAAAAAAAATATTAATAAAAATTTCTATAAATTAAAGGATATTGAATATGATTTTAAAAGTTAGGCGACAGAAGCTCAAGCAAGCACTGCTAAATTGATGGGTAATGGCACTTTAGTTGGTCAAGGTACTTTAGGCGCTTATTCTTGTGACGATGGCGGATGCGCTTTGGTGGGTAGTTGTTCCTCTTTTGGTCTGCAAAACTATCCACCAGCAATGCTTTATGGTACTGGAGGAGTTTTTCATTTGGCTGGTGGTGTCACAATGGTTGCTGGCTGTGGAACAAGGTGTATTGCCCTCCCGCCAGTCTGTAGCTGGGGCAGGAAGGTCCCTGAAAAAAGTCGGTCAAAAATTGGTTGACGTTGCAATAAACCCGTTACCTTCTATTACAAAAATAGTCTAACAAGTTTGTAGCATACAAAGGGATTTTTGTTATGTGCTACATTTTGGTTTTGTTTTTAATTTAGTATTCAACAAAATATTTTTAAAATGATAACATAATATATGTGTTAGATGTATTTTTTTTTAAAGGATTAAAATATAATAACCATGACAATTTTGAATACTTTTAAGAGAATAGCTACAAAATCTGCAGTACAAGCGATTCGTTGCTCAACAATGATTACCGTATCAATTTTTGCTAGCACACGAATTATAGGGGCCGGTGCAGCTTCATTAGGTCAAGCTGTTTTCAATGGTATGCCTCGTCTTTTCGCAAAATTTTGTTTAGGTTTGGGTAGCACCTTACGAAATCGCCAATATTGAATATTATATAACAAGCGGCTTAACTCGTACTTTTCCTACATCATTTTTTGTTTGCGTGGGCAATTTTGTTTTTAAGTTTGCATTTTTTTGGCAAAGCCGCGACTAAAGATGGTAAAAAACTTATTTTTTTAATACTAATACAATCTTAATATAACAATTTTTAAAAGTTTTTATCAATTTTTTTCGTTTTCTAAAGTTCCTGTTCAATTAAAATAGGAACTTTAGAAAACGGAAAACGGTTATTTAAATCTTTGCCAAAATTTATTGACTGATTTAACATAATAATTACAAATTTTAAGAAAATATTATTATTTTTTAATATCTTTGACTTTCAGCATTTCTTTGAACAGCATAACTGCTAATCGTATAAACTAGGTTTCTTCCATAAGATTCTTGACGTTCTAAATAAAAACCTGGCTCTGAGAATGGTCTTTGTACTATAAAAGCAAGGGCTGAGCTTTCAGTACCACGCGTAGCATCGAAACAAACTACTTTAATATAACCATCAGGATTTAATCTACGACATTCATTAAGTTCATATAAAATTGCTGACGCATCTTTACAGTCAAATAGAGGAAGACCCCAAAGATCCCAATAACTGTTACGAGGATGTGGATCATCAGTCCACTCAATACCAACAGACCAACCTTTGTCCATAGCGTATTGCACTTGTTTAAGAATTTGTTGATCAGTTAAATCTGGTAAATAAGAAAATGCTCCTTGTGTAAGTCTCACTATTCAAATGCTCCTATAAGGTAAAAAAAATAAAATTAGTTTTTTATATAAAATTATCTGCTTTCCGTTGCAGTTTCAACGAAATCAGGGGTATCAGTAGAAGTGTAGTTAAATGTAATACCTTTCCAAAGATCTAATGCTGTTTTTAAAGGGCCACAAAGTTTTGCAATATCTCTTAAAATTTCTGGACCTTCAGTAACATAGTCACGTCCTTCATTTCTTGCTAAAATCATTGCTTCAAGAGCCACACGATTTGCTGTAGCACCGGCTTGAATTCCGTCAGGATGGCCTATAGTACCACCACCGAATTGTAATACAACATCATCACCTAGGTAGTTAACAAGTTGATGCATTTGGCCACAGTGAATACCGCCAGAAGCAACAGGCATACATTTTCTTAAGGCCGCCCAATCCATGTCAAAGAATAAACCTTCAGCAAGATTCACTTTTACTTCTGTTAAAAGTAAAGCATTGTAAAAACCTTTAACCATTAATGGATCGCCTTCTAACTTCCCTACAACAGTACCGGCGTGAATATGGTCAACACCAGCCATACGCATCCATTTACAAATTACACGGAAATTAATACCATGATTTTTTTGACGAGCATAGGTAGAATTTCCTGCACGGTGTAAATGTAAAATCATATCATGTTTACGTGCCCAAATAGCCATTGATTGAATAGCAGTATAACCAATAACAAGATCGATCATAACAATAACAGAACCGACAGCTTTTGCAAAATCAGCACGCTCATACATTTCTTCCATTGTAGCTGCAGTCACGTTTAAATAAGAACCTTTAACTTCACCTGAAGCAGCAGCAGCCCTATTAACACCTTCCATACAATATAAGAAACGTTCTTTCCAGCGCATGAACGGTTGTGAATTAATATTTTCATCATCTTTTAAAAAGTCAAGACCACCACGTAACCCTTCGTATACCACACGACCATAGTTTTTACCAGAAAGACCTAATTTAGGTTTTACTGTTGCACCTAGAAGTGGGCGCCCAAATTTGTCTAAACGTTCTCTTTCTACAACAACACCAGTTGCGGGACCTTGGAAAGTTTTTAAGAAAGCGTAAGGCATTCGCATATCTTCTAAACGTAGAGCTTTTACGGCTTTAAAACCAAATACATTACCAATAATTGAAGCTGTTAAGTTTGCAAGTGAACCTTCTTCAAATAAGTCACATTCATATGCAATGTATGCAAAAAATTGGTCAGAAGCACTAGGTACTGGGTCAACACGATATGCTTTTGCACGGTAAACATCACAAGCTGTTAAAAGGTCTGTCCATACAACAGTCCATGTTGCTGTCGAAGATTCACCTGCTACTGCTGCCGCAGCTTCTACTGGATCAACACCTGGTTGCGGAGTAATACGGAATAATGCTAAAACATCTGTATCTTTTACAGAATAGTTTGCATCCCAGTAACCCATTTTCGCGTAGGGAATTACACCAGATTCGTAACGGTCACTTTTGATTCTAGTACGTTGATATACGTTGTTAGACATGTATTCCTCCTTTTCATGATTAGTACAGTTTTGTACTTTTTAAGAAAAAATTTTTAGTTTTTAGTTTTTAGTTTTTATATACATTTTCAAATATTATAAAGTTTTAAGGCATCCATTTTAAACAAGTTTTTAAGTTCTTTTCGCGTAAATTTATTAAAATTTTTTAGAAAATGAAATGTATAGATATTTCTTCGTGTTTTAAGTTTCTATTTTAAAACAATCCTAAATATATATATAATATTTTTTTTACTATTAAATTTTATTAAAATATTATTATTTTAATAAGTTTTTATAATAACATTCTATATCTTTAATGAAGCACAACTAAAATTCTTGATTTATAGACTAGCTTACTAGTCTATAACCAAGATTTTGGGTAGAACCACAGTGAGCTTCAATAAAGCAACTTGATTTGTATATCCCGTAATAGTTCTAGTATTTTTTAAATAAGACAATTATTGGAGTTAATAAAATATTAAAAATAAAATTATTTTTTAGTATGATATTTAATACTCGTAAAATATATCTATGATCTACCTTATCTAAAGAAAGTAGATATATTCGAATTAATTTAAAAGAGGGACCTGTTAAGTTATATCTGGTCCAGTTTATATAAGTTGACGTTTAAGTATCTATTTTCTTACATCTAATTAACTAGTTAATTAGGTGGCACAGGATTTTTTTTTCAGGGATTGATTGTAAAATAAAGCCGCAGATTTTTCGGAAATATAATATAGTTTTGTCTATGTTCTCTGTTTTTTTCATAAATAAAAACCTATATTTTAATATTGTTAATCACAAATCTCCTTAAAAATAATAGCATAGATAAATTGTATACGTGTTCAATAAAAAAGGCTAACATTATTTCATTACTAACTTTTGAAATGGGCGGTTAGCTCAGTGGTAGAGCGTCTGCCTTACAAGCAGAGGGTCACTGGTTCAAGTCCATTACCGCCCATTTATCAATTTTTACTGTTATCTAATAATACCAAAATGGTTTTTAAAACCGATTAGATTGAAGGTATTACAAGTGTTAAGGGCCCATCGTCTAAGGGATTAGGACAAAAACCTTCTAAGTTTTTAGTGTAGGTTCGAATCCTACTGGGCCTATATGTAATCTATTACTCTTCAATTTCGAAAATTTTATTGAAAACTTTGTTAACTCGCTCACCTGAATCTATAGACTCTAAAGGATCTTTTCGTAACCTGTGTCTTAAACATAATCCTATAGTAATACCAATGTCGTCTACCGTCACATTTTTTCTATTTTGAAGGGCCGCATACGCTTTTGCTGCTCTATTGGTTACAATGTCTCCTCTTAAACCATCAACGTCTAATTCACTGCATACTTGTGAGATTTTTAACCTTAAATTTTCTTCAATTTTTACAGAATATAACAGATCACGAGCGTTAATAATTTTATTTTTTAAATTTTTTTGTTCTTCTGTATACTTTTCAGCCCATTCTTGGGGATTTAAGTCAAAGAGTGTTCTTTCTTCAACAACTTTTACCCTTAAATCTGGATTCTTAACAGTTTTAATAATTGCATGCATGCCAAAACGATCTAAAAGTTGGGGTCTAAGTTCGCCTTCTTCTGGGTTCCCTGAGCCAACTAAAACAAATTGAGCCGGATGACGAATTGAGATACCTTCTCTTTCTACAGTATTCCAACCAGAAGCTGCTGAGTCTAATAATATATCAACTAGATGATCATCTAACAGGTTTACTTCATCAACGTATAAAATCCCCCTATTTGCCTTTGCTAACAAACCCGGTTCAAAAGCCTTAACACCTTCAGTGAGAGCTTTTTCAATATCAATAGTTCCACAAACTCTATCTTCTGTAGCTCCTAAAGGTAAATCGATCATCGGGGTTTTAATATAACAAATATTTTCTTCCCCAATTAAATCTCTATCTGGCGCTAAATTAAAGGGATTATCTTTTTGAACTTCTATTTCTGGTAATAAGTCAGCAATTGCTCGAATAGTTGTAGATTTACCAGTACCCCTATCTCCCATAATCATTACACCACCAATTTTCGGATCAATTACATTTAGTTGTAACGCTAGTTTCATTTCTTCTTGACCTACGATTGCAGTAAAAGGAAAAACAGGAGAATTGTTTTTATTTAATTTTTTTTTATCCATTTTTTTTATCTAAATTGTTTTTATGCTTTAAGCTTTAATAAGTTTGCAATTTTAAAACGTTTATGCAAACTTATATTTTTTAATTTTATTGATAAAGACCGCTACCTAGACGAACCGCTAGAACACCTGAAATAGCGGAAATAACTAATGCTGTAAAAACCTGATTATCTGTAATCATAATTAAAATAGTTTAAGTTTTAAATTAGTAAATGAATTTAAAAATATTATAATAAATGTTATGATAAATTAAAAAGCTTTATTTCTAATTTTTTTAAAAATTATTACTTTAACAATAACATATAAGTAGATTTACTTGGCAATTTGCCACGTATATTTTTATTCCATTGTCTTGAATATATAAATATTAAATTTCTCTCTATTTTTTAATTATCCCATAAAATTCAAGTTAAAACATTTTATTTTGGACATCTTAATTTACATGTAAAGTTTATAAAAGTTTAATTTAAAATAAAGAGTGGCAATACTAAAAATTGACATGTTTTTTGCGCTCTCATAATGTAAGAATTCATGCCTTTTTAATGAAAAATTATAAATAAAATTTTTAAAAGAAACAAAAATGACAAAAATTAATAAGTATGGAATCAATTAAGTATAGAAAAAAAAACCTTATAAAACAACTTATAAAACAAGTATGAAAAAGAAAAAAAAAGGAACTTACATAAGTGACGTAATCCAAAAACAGATAAGTGACGCAATTCAAAAACAGATAAGTGACGCAATTCAAAAACAGATAAGTGACGCAATCCAAAAACAGATAAGTGACGCAATCCAAAAACAGATAAGTGACGCAAACCAAAAGGAATTGGATAAGCTCTTTATTTCAAAAAAAAAACATTACTACAAATAAACAAACAAACATAATATATATATATATATATCACATAACAAAATACATATACAGGATATTTGTTGAGAGTTTGATCCTAGCTCAGGATGAACGCTGGCGGTATGCTTAACACATGCAAGTCGAACGAAAAGCTAAGATTTTTTTTTCAAATTTTTCTATTTAGTTTTTAGTGGCGGACGGGTGAGTAACACGTGAGAATTTACCTATAGGAAGGGGACAACAGTTGGAAACGATTGCTAATACCCTATATGCTTTTTTTAAACATAAACTCACTTATAAGTTTTGAGTATAAAAATATACTAGTTTGTACGAAATTAATAATTACGAATTTATCCGCGAATTACTTGCACATAAGTATGTATATATAAATATGTACAATTTAATATATTTTTTAAATAAAAAAGTAAATGGAACATGGACTTTGGCCGCCTAGAGAGAAGCTCGCGGCTGATTAGCTAGTTGGTAAGGTAATGGCTTACCAAGGCGACGATCAGTAGCTGATTTGAGAGGATGATCAGTCACACTGGAACTGAGACACGGTCCAGACTCCTACGGGAGGCAGCAGTGGGGAATTTTCTGCAATGGGCGAAAGCCTGACAGAGCAATACCGCGTGAAGGATGACGGCCTCTGGGTCGTAAACTTCTTTTTTCAAGGAGGAAGTTCTGACGTTACTTGAAGAATAAGCATCGGCTAACTCCGTGCCAGCAGCCGCGGTAAGACGGAGGATGCAAGTGTTATCCGGAATCACTGGGCGTAAAGCGTCTGTAGATGGTTTTGTGTGTCTATTGTTAAAGCTCAAGGCTTAACCTTGAATCGGCAATAGAAACTACATAACTCGAGTATGGTAGGGGTAGAGGGAATTTCCAGTGGAGCGGTGAAATGCGTTGATATTGGAAAGACCACCAACGGCGAAGGCATTCTACTGGGCCGTTACTGAC
>Ga0208428_1000286_pt1 | contig 25673 bp, 37 predicted proteins | sample DEB08_DNA_11_FD_184535 | JGI IMG/M metagenome (GOLD analysis project Ga0208428, IMG submission 184535) | Aqueous microbial communities from the Delaware River and Bay under freshwater to marine salinity gradient to study organic matter... | ecosystem: Environmental > Aquatic > Marine > Coastal ... | reverse complement strand
CCGCAGTCGCTGGTGCTTCTGCTCCCTCAGTTTTCTGTTCTGGTGCCACTTTGGCCAAGAACGCCTGTAGTTTGTTGTATAGGAATCCTACACCCGCCATCTCATTGGCCTTGAACGCACCCCTTGTAGATGCCACGTCAAGTATGGTAGAAAGATTCTTCAAGTCGCCGATTGACAAAGCAGTTGGATCCGGTTGTGGAGCCTGTGCTTGTGCCTGTGCCGCCTGAGGTTGAGCCGTCGCTGTCTCCTTAGGTGCAGTAGCAGTCTTGGCAGTCTTCTTCAAGTTTTTCTTTTTTGTTGCCATTTGTTATTTCTCCTAATTGCAATTGGTATTAATATACGTATATTATACTAAAATTAGTTATCGAGTGCAACGATTAGTTTTGATTGATTTGGGCAATACCACTGAGTGCGAACAGGGTTAGATCACCTGGATTCTCGAAACCAAGTACTGTGACCGATCTTGATTGATCACCTTTGTAGACGACATCTTTGGTAATTGAATATCTGCCGTGGCAGTTCTCGTAGATCCATTTACGCATTTTTTCAATGTCGGACTCGTGTGCCTTCACCACTGTATTCACAAAGTGTGGTGGTAATATGTCTAATTCTCTTTTGAAGAAGTTGTTTGGATTCACTTTCATCAGGCTCCCCAAACATCATCGTACATTGGTGGTTCTTCTTTGCTGGCTTTCATCGTGTGTGCTTTACCGTGGAACTGTTTGAAAGTGTAGTAGGCCACGAATATCACTGCTAGATGTCCCAGGAACCAACTCAGCCAAATGTCGGTTCGTATGCCCCAAAAGTAGATTGTGAATGCTGTGCTCCATAGGAAACTCAAAGTCACGAGTATCTGGAGTCTCACGGTCTTTGGCAATGCCCGTAGATCATTCTTGCTATCGTCAAACAGGATCGTGGCGGCATCTATCATCCAGTTGCGTAGATTCTTCACCTTCTCAAGTTTGCCCGTGTATGGATTCGTGTTTGGAAACATCATCATTACAACATCCAATTCAAAATTATTAAAATCAAGGCCATAACCAATGACGCTTTTATTACTGCACTGATCATGACAGGTAACTCCATAGTGCTATTAGTAGTAATCCAAAACTCAATATGGATATTGACACTTCATTGAAGAACCAGTCTTTGAAAGTTTCCCAAAGGATCCTAATCATTGTACTGTACCGTAAGTCCAAAAGGAGCCTCTATGTCTCTCTCGTATGGATTGTTGATCAAGAATATTGTGTCACAGTAGTGTTCGTCACCCCACGTCTCAAAAGGCCAACCGTCTGTGAACATCACGAACTTCTTGGGCTCTATGCCCTGTTCCTTCATGTAGTCCCAATTACATTCGAACTCCGTACCACCACCTGAACCTAGTTCATAGTCTAGCAGTTCATCTGCGTTGTCTGGTGTGAATACTTTTGGATTGAACACCGCAGTATCAAACGACCATAAATGTATTCTGAAGTCCTTGTATTGATCCATTATGTTCTTAACCTCTGTAAGGAACTCTCTACACTGTTCGTTGCTGATACTACCGCTGGCATCAAGGGCCAAACATATGTCAATCATCTCATCATTGTTCTGTCCTGGCAGTATGGCAGATGTGTGCCATGACTTTCTACTAGGTCTCATCCAAGTGTAGTCTGACTTCAATGTGCTCATTATCTGTTGTTGTAATATTTCTCTCCAGTCCATCTTGGGCTCTGTGAGGTCCTTGACCAGTCTCTGTAAAGCACCTGGTAGATTACTAGCACCTGTTGACTGTGCCGCACTCACCATTGCTTCTTTTACTTCATCTCTGATCTTCTTCAATTCTTCCTTGGTGTACACAGGCTTGCCTTTGCCACCCTTCTTGCCATCCTTGCCGTCCTTGCCTTCTCCTTCACCTTTGCCCCACTCCTGGTGATCGTCCATAAGCTCGCCCAGTTTCTCCAACATCTTCTTGCCGTTCTTCTTGGCCTGTTTGTAGATGTCATCGTATATTCTTTCTGATGCCCAGTCCTTGTACTTGTCGTCCTGGAAGCCTTTGTTCTCACCTTTCTTGCCCTTGGGCATCTCACCGATGTTGCTGTCTTTCAATATCTGGTTAACGGCATAATCAGCCGCGATGTTCCAAAGTTGTGGATCCCTGTCTCCGATCCTCACCAGCATGTGTTCGAATACGTTGTGTAGTACTTCATGTCCAAACAAGAACTCCGCCTCCTTGGGTGTGAGTGAATCTATGAATTTGGTGTTGTAGAAGAAGTGCCTGCCATCTGTACCTGCTGTGGGACACCAGTCATCTGCGTTCACCAGTTTCAATCTAGTTGCGAGGTTACCAAAGAACGGATGTTTCAACAGCAAGGCGATCCTCGCAGTAACCAGTTTGTCTATTATTTTTTGATCGTGATAATCAACCATTACTTAGACTCCATAGCAGTTATGACGTACTTGCCAAACTTCTTATGGAACCTATCAAATGATTTCAACTTGCTAGGATCGAACGGAAGTTTGTAGTTGGTCAAGGCGATCTTCGCACCCATCACCACAAGTTCAGTCTCGAAGTTGTCCATCATGTAGTTGAAGAACCTGTCCGCTTGTTCATTCCAAGTCTTGTCCTTCTTCTCGTGTGCCTGTTGTAGTTCATAGCACAAAGAAACTGTAAGAGAGTACATCGCTGATATCTCTTTTGTCTTAAGGTCTCGGACCTTACCGCTCAATATATCAGATGGGTTAGGTAACTGACCGCTAATCTTACGATGATTCATAAACTTAACGGCCAGGCCTTCTCCTACGCAACCTGCTACGAGGTCAGTGAGCGTACTTTCTGGCAGGTCATCTGATAGAAGTTGGGATACGAAACTCCATGATCTTGGAGTTGCGAATGATCTAGAGCTACCTCTAGGATCAAAATCGTATAAATCTTGTTTGGCGAATGTGCAGTAACCTACGACATCTGCGTGTACATGTTGGTTGGTCGCCCATTCCATCCAGTCTTCAAAGTCCACTCTCAATTCAATGTGGACAAATCTGTTTGCCAATGGAGCCGGCATTCTGTAAGTGACACCCTTGTCTGAGTCTCTGTTACCTGCCGCCACAATCGAAACGCCTTCTGGTAGGTGATACTGCCCTACTCTTCTGTTTAGTATAAGTTGGTATGCCGCCGCCTGTACAGCCGGTGCCGCCGAGTTCAACTCGTCCAAGAACACAATAGCAGTTGACTTGGGATCAGTTGGCAGTTCTGCCGGACTAGCCCAAACCATGTTGTTCTCTTTTGCATTGTAATACGGAATACCCTTGATGTCTGTTGGTTCCCATAATGGAAGTCTGATGTCGATCACTTCTCTGCCCTCAGAATCTGCGATCTGTTTCACGATGTCGGACTTACCAATACCTGGTGCTCCCCACATCATTATGGGTCTCTGTAATTTGATACAATGTGTTAGTGCTGATTTCGCCTCGTTGGGTGAAACTGTTCTGTTTTGACTGCCTACTGCCGCCTCTTTGTTTTTGTTAGCTCTTGCCATTTTGTACACTCCTGTTTAAAATGTTTATAATACCATTATAGCAGGAATGTGTTGTGCGTCAACCTGGTAAATCAGGCTAAAAAGTCGCAGTTTTATTGATCTTTTTGCTCGTCCATCTTGCTCATTGCACGGGCAAGTCCGTATTTCGTGATATCTCCAGCGAAAAGCATCAGTTGTAGTGCCATTTTCTCCATTGTGACGATGATCTTCTTCTTGTCCACGTAGTAGGGACAGTCAACGAATTCGTCCAACCACAGGTATGTCTGGGGTGTGAATATGACCTTGGCAGGAAACTTGATGTCATAGGTCTTGATATCCAATTTTTCCAGCATTTCCAAACCTGGTTTGGTCAATCTTAATGATCTTGCCTGGTAACTCTCACGTACATTCTGCCACCAAGTGTAGTAGTTGGTCTTTATGCTCTCGTCGTGGATGGGTTGTTCGAGAAGTTCAAGGAAGGTCCGGGTGTAGGCTGTCTTGCGATCCATTGTGTAGTTAATTATCTAGTGAATTTGTCGCCGGTTTTTAAAAGATAAACACCAAACTTGTCTGTGTTGTGTTGAGCATTTAATTTTTTTGCCAAGTTCTCAGCATGTCCTGGATTTGAGAACGAAACTTTCTTGTATTTTGGTCCAGGGTAATTTGCCACCAAACTTGATGATTTCAAGTTGATTGGTTTGCCATCATAGAACACCGCCCAGATGCCCTCGGCCGCCAGGACCTCGTCCATTTTGAAGGTAGATTTATCGCTGTGTTGCAACAGCACTGTGGGTTTTGGTCTGCTCATAGGTTCGCTCTTTACTATGTGTATTTACCAAAAATCTTATCGTGTGTGAGTATTGGACGGGTCTGTGGATATTATCATTGCTACCTATTGACGTTATTTTTTGTCTGAGAAAGTGCCACCATCCATCTCTATGTCCACGGTCTGTGCTTCTCTGGCTGTCTTTAGTGCCTCTATGATCTCTTCCTGGATTGTGACCATACGTGTCATAACTTGTGTGAGGCTGTCGGCCAGTTGATCCGCCTCTTTGGCCTGTATAACGATCTGTCTCTCGCCCTTCTGTCTAAGGGTTCTGATCCTGCCTATGAGATCCTCAATGGGTCTAGTTTGAATCTTGGAACTGTTTGACTGCGTCATTTAATACCTGTTGCATTTCTAGTTTGGTCTTGATTGGTCCTTTGTATTCGTACCTTGAAAGTGTTATCATTTTTGGACAGTATGCTTTTCTCCATCCTTTTTCAAAACAGATTATGTAGTAACCTGCACAGAATTGGCTTTTTGACTTTGGTGTTTTGGTGTACACGGGTAATTGTTTCTGCACATCGAACATGGGATTGTAAGGGTGTTGGCTACAAGGGAAACCATGCACATCGAAATTGTCAGTCTGTATTTCCTCTTCAGGTTTCTTTAGATTTGATTCATCAAATATGCCAAATCCAAACTTGGTGAACAGGCTCTCCTGTGTGTGGAACACTTCTTTGTTTTGTTGTTTGCTGAGGAAGATCCACCCGTTGTCCGCTTGTTTCTGAAGGGTACCTAACTTTTGGCCGTTTTGCTCGACTATCCAAAACTTGTCTTTGACTAAGGTCTTTGCTCTGACTGTCATGATACCAACCTCGCATTAAAAGGCTCAACGTACAGTTGTGCCTGCTCACTAATCCTATTTAAATCATACTTGCCACAGAACCTCATGAATCTGATTCCAACTTGATCTACGCTCTTGTTCTCTGCCTTGGCCTGTGCAATGGTTTGATCCAGTTCCTCTATGATAGCCTCTGGCTGTGCGTGTAGGTCCACTAATGCCCTGTTCCTTTCGTAGTCTTCCAATACCCTGTGTTCGTTCCCGTCATGATCAACCCATTTGCTCAACATGAGATTGTTCCAAGTGTAACCTTTTTCGTTACGATCCGCGTATGCTTCTTGTAAACCTATCTTGTTCTTTGTGCCTTTTGTACGCACACCTGGGTATGCTGAGAATATGTTGTCTGATGGATCGCCCCTCATGGCCTTTTCAAATATCAACCATTCCGTGTCCGGTGCAGGCTTGGGTGCCTTCAATTTCTTGTCTATCACGGGTTTGCCGGTCTTGGCGTCAAACCAACCCTTGTGTGTGAGTGTTGTCTCATTCACACCATTGTATTGTTTCACACGTGGTGTGATCAGTTGATTGAGATCCTTGTCTGTGCTTATTATAACATGTTCTTGGTCCGGATGTTTGTCTATCCATCTTGCTATGAGATCATCTGCCTCTGTTCTTGGATTACGCAACACCGTGGCATTTGTTTTTGTCTTGATGAAGTCACAGAAATCATCGTAAACCTCCCAGAACACTTCGTTCTCTTCTTTTTCCTTCTCTGTCATGGCATCTGCCATCTCTTTACGATTACGTTTGTAGGGTGCGTACATGTCTTTCCTGAATGATCTGCCTTCCAAACAGAAGACCACATGTGTGCCATCGAAGTCCTGCCATGCTTTCTTGATAGAATTCATCATTATATGGATGGCCATGCCGACTTTTTCAGAAGTGTCTCCTCTGATCACGTGCCTAGCACGGAAGAATGTGTTTGCTGTGTCTACAAGTATGTGCGTCATGCTTAATTATAGCATTCATTAGGTGATTTGTCTACTCAATGTTGTTTGGTACGTCGTTATCAAAATACCATTTTCCGGTCTTTTTATTGCACCATTCGATACAGACAGGATGGTGGAAGGGATCTCCCTTGATACTGTCAGGCAAAATCTTTTGTAATATATCCGATTTTACAATTTCTTCCAGACCGTGATGTGCCAGATCTATTTTTTTGAAATCTTTGACCAGTTTTTTCAACATAAGTTTTTCTAAGTTTCTCCCTGCTTCTATGGAGCCAAGCATACAGCAAGGATACACCGTACCATCACTGTGTATGTATAATTTCTTCATCTCGCTCCACATACAAGTGATCGATCCTCGATTTTTCAGCAACGATTTCCAATACTTCTCTCCGTCTGGGGCATTTAAAGATTTTTTCAATGTTGTCTGATGTGACGATTTTTCTAGATCGTATAGATAATTGTTATCATCATACACCTTCCATTTGTTGTTGGTATCAAATCTATCAGAATAAATGAAGTCAATTCTTTCGAATCCCATTTCCTCACTTATTTGTTTTGCTTCGTTGAGTTGATGTTCGTTGTGACGGAACACGATGAATTGCCATTTGGCCGTTCCGCCCGCATCAATGAATGCTTTGGCATTTTGTATTATTTTTTTGTAGGAAGTGTTTCTCCTGTAAAGCTCGTGTGTGGATCCTATACCGTCTATACAAAAAATGACAGAGATGTTTTTATTTGTTCCTAATTTCGCCCACCATCCCTTACTTCTCAGAGAGGCATTGGTGCTGATTGATATTTGCTGGCGTTTGAAAAAACTTATAATATCATCTAGACTAGGGTGCATTAACGGATCACCAAAATTACCACAGAATCCTACTTTTTTTAAATTTTTCATTTTTATCATAGGCAACTTGTTAATGATGTTTAGATCAAGGTGTGTGACATTAAGGTCCTTTTGTACACGTCCAAACGTGTCGTAACGAGGACACTGTGGGCATTTAGAATTACAATGACTGCTTAATTCAAACTCGATTTCTGATAAAGTTTCAAGTGAGTACATGAAATATTTAATTAGATTTGCAGATAGTCGAAATTAAATCACGGTGTTGATATTTCTTCTAAAAATATTCTATGGTATTAAGAGACTTCGGTCTTGCCGTCGTCTCTCCTGTTGATCTGTACATATCCAGATCCTGTGACGTCTATGCCTTGTTCGTTTCCTATAGTCCTACAAAGTGTTTGGAACCATCTGTCTACGATCTCTTCTTCTGATTGTCCCTCATATCCAGACTGTTTCAACATGTTCACGAATTCGTCATTCCAGTCCAACTCAAAGAATCCGTTCCTAGGATTCTCAGGGTTTACATTAAGATTGAGAACTTTTACAACGGGTTCTTCACTTTTTTTAGTTTTAGAACCTTTTGTGTTCTTTTTCTTTATAGTTGTCTTTGCTGTTTTCTTTACCTTCATATTACTATTATACCTTATCTTAACCTTTTTGTCTAGTTTTATGTGCCAATTGCATTACCAAAAAGGTACACGTGAACCCTTGCAGAAACATTGTATCCTCTCTTGAATGCCTCCTCCGCCACCTTACCAGCGGTTGCGGTCTGCTCTTCTTCCCTTGCACCAGTGGGCATTATCCATACTGGCCAATCCACGCCGGCGTCTCTGAATTTGTTCACGGTGTTCTCTAGTTCTTCCCACTGTCGTCTTTCTGATCCAACAACGAATTTCAGTTGCCCTCTGTTGCTACACTCTGCGTATTCCTTCACGTTCCCTGGCTTGATTGCTTTTTCCGTTTTCTCGCCTGATACTGTGAATAGTTTTGGACTCACACTGAAGAATATCTCCTCCGGTATGTCCTTGACCCACTGTTTGAATGGACCTGTAAGTTTCTGTGTGCCGTTGGTCTCAAACGTCATCGAACTTGGCAGGTTTGCTTGTTTTTTGAGTTCTCTGTATATGCCCATACTCGCGGCCTGTCCTGTGATCATCAATGGTTCCCCACCAGTGAAACATAGGTGTTGATGTTGCCTAGAGTTTGGATGTAAGAACAATCCATGTGCATTTGTGTCTGTCTTTAATATATCTACGATCTTGTTTGCTAGTACAGTGGGTGTTTCATATCCCATCAGTTTCTTGAACTTCTTTGCCCATGTGTAACTGGAATCGCAACCTTTCTCCCACACTGGTAAGTCTTCTACCCTTTGCACACTATCAACATCAAAGTCTTCGAATGGCAATTCATACGTGCTTGGATCAGTTGGATCGATTTGTCCAAATCCACTACACTGTAAGTTGCACAAGAAGAATCTTATCCAAGCGGTCGGAACACCTGTGTAGTGTCCTTCGCCTTGTATGCTGTGGAATATCTCTGAATAGTAATATTTTTTTTCTAACCCTTGTTCCATATTTCCGGATCTATATTTTTTGTTGCCTTGACTACTTCGTCTATTGTATATGGATTTTGTTTTTCAGTCAACTTTGGTTTATTTAGATCATCTGGATAATCACGGTAAAGGAAATGCTGTATTGTGTCCTTGTCCACGTATTGATTGAATCCAACGTGTGTCTTGTCAACACCCTTATCTGACATGGTAATTTCCATGGCGTCGTCGAGTTGTTGCATTGATTCGAACTCCATATCGATCCTGAATTCTGGTAAGTCCATGGATCTGAATCCCAGTTTCATCCTGGTGATCCTGTAACACACCATTTTTTTGTGTAGCACAAGGGCGTCCAGGAATAAACTCATCTTTCTAACAAAATTGAGAGCCGAGATGTTTTCTTTGTGATCAGCGTATATTGTGTATATGTTCACCTTATTTTTTCTTGTTCTTGTCCAGCCTCACAACTTTATTGTCAACATCTTTGAGATGTCCGACCGATTCTCTTTTAATATCATGCACGGAGAAATTCGCCCAGTAAAGTTCAAAGGCGACTCCGTCCTCCAGTCCTTCGAATGAATGATATAAACCAGGCTTCACAGCAGTGAAGTCTCCTGGATTCAATATTGTTTCGTCTACTAGGTCGTAGTCCTTCTGCCACACACGGATCTTCATCTGTCCGCTCATCACATAGAACCCGTTCCACTTCCATTCGTGCAGGTGCTTGGAGCACACCCCACCTTTCTTGTAATCTATCCTGTGGAACTCCAGTGAATTGTTTGCTAATATAAGTTCTGTTTCGCCCCAGATTTTTCCTGCTTTGTTTGACATAAATTTTGTACCTTCCTATTCAATATTATATAGGATATTTAGATGAGTTGTCAATGGGGGGAGCAAAAACTCCCCCTAGAGATTATTTGAGTTTGTAGGTCTTCTGTAGTCTGTTCAGCAATAATCCGTATGCTGGTAAGAACACAACCAATCCCACTATGATTTTCAACACCACTTGCGATCCCGCGATCTCAACCCAGTTCGCCGCCATGTACTCGTCGGCGCTGTTGTTAAATGCAACTGCAAAGAATGTGTAAGTGTCGATTATGTTGGCCGCGATTGTTGATACCGCTGGAGCCATCCACCAGTTCTTGCCGTACGTCTTTGATTCCCTGATGTACTGGAATACATACACGTCAAGCAAAGTGCCGATCGCGTAAGCAGTGGCACTTGCGAAACCAATCCTTAATGCAACCGATTGTGGTGCGCCTTCCGCCAACACTACTGCGATGGATCCAATTATTGCTAATGGATATGCCGCCGCGATTGTGGCTCTGGCTATGTGTTTGCCCAAAAGTCTTACAGTCAAGTCAGTTGCTATAACAACTAATGGGAATGTGAATGCCGCCCACGTTAATTTAATTCCAAATATTTCAACTGGAATGGCCACTAACGCATTTGAAACTGTGATCACTACAACATGTAGTAACACCAGTTTCATCAGCATTGATTTGTCTACGTTTTTGAACATTTAATCTCCTATAGGTTAATTTAAATGTCTGTAATTGTAGCAGTATATTGGAATAAGGTCAATACAACCTTTGGTCTACTTGTCCCACTCTTCCCATGGGAATACGATCCAACTAGGCACTTCGTCCTTGTTTATCTCGTAACCGTGGTAATCTACTTTGACCCGGCTGGGTTTGTTGTTGATCAGTGCGGCGAATCTTATCCTGTCTTCACGTTTGCCGAAGTTGTCCAGTATGTACTGGAACGTTGCCCCGGAATCGTTGATGTCGTCTATGATCAATATCTTCTTCTGGAATGCGAATGCCTTTTCTAAAACACGCAGGTCAGGTTTGGCGGTGTGATCCCTAAGTCTCACGTCAAGTACTTCATGAGCTGTCTTGAGTCTGTGCGACAGGTACACACCAGGTATGCAACCACCCCTGTTGATGCCCAGTATGATGCTTGGCATCCAGTTGCTGTGCACCATCTTGTCTTCGATCTGGATCAGTGCGTTACGCATCTGTCCTGTGGTGAAATAATTCTTCTTAACTTCTTCGCTCATATCCCAAAATAATAATTCATTAATCCTATGATCAATAGTGTGACCAGTATTGCATTCAGGAACAACAGTGCCCTGTCGTGCCATAGGTATCCAACCCATGCCCAACCCACTGTGCCTACTAGACCAAACCACATGTCGATGTGTGGTATTGTGCCCACACTCCTGGCCGCTGTCGCTACTAATATAAAGAACACCGAAACCCATTTCACGTACCAAGACAGGTCTCCCTTGGGTGTCACTTTCTTGATCACCCTTGAAGAATTCAACTTCTTGATCTTGTCGTCCAGTTTCTCCTTGATTGGCTCTATGTTATTTGGTGTATCGCTCATAGACCCTGTTGATCACGTTGTTGGTTGTGACGAAACTTGCACACTTGGCCATGTCTTTGAGTCTTCTCGCACCTATGTATGTGCAGGCACTCCTGACTCCACCCAGTATGTCTTCCAAGGTTGGTCCAACCGGTCCACGATGAGGCAAAGATATCAATCTACCCTCGTTGCCTCTGTATCCGTCCTTGCGTTTGCCGTGTTTCTCACGAGCCCTGTCTGAGCTCATGCCATAGAATTCTATCTTGCCATCAACAACTGGCTGTTCTGACTCGTCGTGTCCTGCCAACATACCACCTATCATGACCATGTGGGCTCCTCCACCAAATGCTTTTGCTATGTCTCCTGGATACACACAACCACCGTCTGCCATTATGTGTCCGCCAACACCGTTCGCGGCATCTGAACAGTCAACTATCGCCGAGAACTGTGGTACACCAACGCCAGTCATTGTTCTTGTGGTGCATACAGAACCTGGACCAATACCTATCTTGACCACGTCAGCACCATTTATAATCAATTCTTCTGTCATCTCAGGTGTGACCACGTTTCCTGCTATGATGACTTTGTCTGGATATTCGTCTCTTACTTTTTTAATGAAGTCCACCATGTTCTGATGATATGCGTTTGCAACATCAACAGTGATCATCTTGACATCTGGGAACATTTCTAAAACTTTATTCATGGTCGCCCAATCAGGTGCTTCCGGATCCCACATAACATTGGTTCCCGTACACACTGACACTGACTGCATTCTCAATCCTGTGCCTGCGGCCTCTTTCCATTGTTCTGGTGTTGTGGTCTTTGTTATAACGGTCATCATCTTGTGCTTCTGCATTTCCTTGGCCATTGAGAATGTGCCAACACCATCCATGTTACTTGCGAATATGGGAAGGAAATCCATGACCTTACCTGAATTGCGGAACGTGAACTTACGAGTCATGTCAACATCTCGCCTGCTAGACAGTGTTGAACGTTTTGGCTGTAGCAACACGTCCTCGAAATTGAGTTTAGGTTCCGTATTAATTCTCATCTTCTTTTTCCTTTGTTTTACAAACTTCTAACACACTCTGGTAGTGTTCCCATGCCTGGTTCAATGCAGGGTACTTGTCCCTCAAGTCCATCTCGTCAAACAGATCCAACTGTCCCATGTCGCCAAGATCTCCATAACTGTATGAGAAGCCAGTATCCGGTGAATCAAAATCCACTGTCGCTGTCTCTACAACGCCACCTGTTGTTAGTCCTTCACTCCAACCGGCCATTTCCATGTTGTCAGATTGCATGTTTGCTTGTTGTTTTTTAATTTGTTCTTTAGTCTTCTTAGTCATGACCCTTCATGCTCATACAGATTTTGTAGAATTCATCCCTTGTAGCAGGATCTTCTTTGAAAGCACCCAACATGATTGCAGTTGTCATGTCCGACTCATGTTCTCTCACACCTCTGTGTGTCATACAATGGTGTTCTGCTTTTACTACCACTGCAAGATTTTCTGTCTTTGCGTATTTCTTCAATTCTTCGGCAATCTGTGTTGTCATTTCTTCCTGTATCTGGGGTCTCTCCACTATGTGATGTACTATCCTGTTGAATTTACTCAATCCTATCACCTCACCATTTGGAATGATACCTACCCATGCTCTACCCACAATGTTCTGGAAGTGGTGGGCACAGGTTGACCTGATCGATATTGGTCCACTGGTGTACATGCTCTTGTACCCCATGTTGGGAAAACTTGTGACCCTCGGTGCTGGCTTGAATCTACCACCAAAAGTTTCTCTGATGTACATCTTGGCCACACGCTTCGCAGTCTCCTGTGTGTTGTGATCGTTTTCTGTGTCGATCACAAGACTGTCTAACACACCCTGCAGTTTCTCCTGTACCTCTGCCTGTAGCAGATCCATCTCTCCTTCTTCTATGAATTCAGAGATGTTGTCATTGGAATGGAATCTCTTGCCTGCTTTCTTTATCCTGTCTTTGATCTTTTTACTAACAGGGCCTTCTGGTACCCAACTGTCTTTTAAAATGTCTTCACTCATTATTGTATATCCTTTTTGTGCGTCTTGTTATACCATTGTACAGCAGTTGCCACCACGTTGTCAAGACTGCTCTGTGTGGGCTCCCACTCTAAAATTTCCTTCACCTTGCTGGTGTCCGCCACTAGATATGCTGGATCTCCAGGTCTGTTGTCATGCATCTCCACCTTCATCTCACCTGCGTGTTTCTGCACTGCTTCTATCAACTGCTTGTTGGAAGAAGGTTCTCCTGAACCCAAGTTGAACACCTCCGCCACTGGATTCTTTGAAGCGTGATTCAATGCTTTTATGTGTGCGTCTGCCAAATCCATCACATGCACGTAATCCCTTACACATGTTCCGTCATCTGTTGGATACTTGTCACCAAATATCTTGAATGTTTTGCCTTGCTTGGCGGCCGTTATGGCCAGTGGTATGATGTGTGTCTCTTTCTCTCGTAGCTCTCCAACTTCGCCTTCTGGATCTGCACCAGCGGCATTGAAATATCTCAAACCCACACTGGACAATCCATATGCCCTCAGGTAATCCTTACACACCATCTCTATCATCAGTTTGCTACCACCGTATGCACTGATTGGATTGGCAACGTCTGACTCCATGGCCAACTGCATTCCTGGATCACCGTAAGTGGCCGCACTGGAACTGTAAACGAAAGTTTTGACCCCACACTCGATCAGTTTGTCCAGTAATGATATGGTCATGATCAAATTGTTCTTGTAATACAATGAAGGATTGGCAACACTCTCAGGTACACTGGTGCTACCCGCGAAATGTATGCAACTGGTAATGTTGTACCTTTTGACGATCTCGTCAATCCTGTCCATCTCCTGTGGGAGGTTTAAATTGTAGTTTGGTCCAAATGACTTCAGACCTTCTCTGAAGTGCCTATCTACCGTGACTGGTGTGAATCCATTAATGGCAAGCAGTTTACACGTGTGTGAGCCAACATAACCGGCACCGCCCGTGACTAGCACTGCTTTACTTACGCCTTTAATACTTGGCTTCTGAAACTGGTGTCCTGTAGTGTCTTCCATCTCTTCTCCATTGTTCTCCCTTGCCTGTCATAATGTCAATCATCCTGTCTATGGTACCGTCGGTCCAGTCAGAAATCTTGCCTATACTAGGGGATGGTTTGCTTAATAATACTTCTAGTTTTTCCATTGCGTCTTGTTGCGACCATGGAACATACATCCTCGTGTGGTCATTTGCGAACGTCTCCGGGAATGATCTGTATGCCGGAAACAGGGTGTTGCAACCCATTGCGTCTGCTTCACTCACTGTGTTTGACACCCAGTCCTGTAAAGCACAGTTGAACATCACCCTCGAGTCTGCGAGTAGTTCGTAGTACTCGTTCTTCTTCAAGTTCTCATGTATTGTCAATATGCCTTGCTTCTCAAGATATTTTGCTTCTTTCACGTAGTAGTCGTTGTTGGATCTCAGAGGTCCACCTTGACATATCGCGAATTCAACATCCGGATGTGTCTCCTTGAATTTAGCGGCCAGTTCCATGTAGAACTGTGGCTGTTTCTCTTGATCCCATCTCGCTCCAAAAATCACTCTCTGTTTCCTTTCTATGAAAGGCTTCCTGTCTGGTACTCTACTCTGTACTTCTTCCTTGCCAAAGCTCAATCCTGATATGTTGTATATTGGTGCTGACCAATTTGCTATCCTCATGTGTGCCACCATCTCTTCGTTAGTTGCAAGTATGTTGACATTGGGAATTTCGTTGCACATCTGTTCATACATGCTCATCCACTTGCTCATGCCCCATACATGCACGAAGTCATCTGGGTCTATGGCCTGTGCAAGACATCTCAGGTATATCGTTGGTCTGTGTTTCGCTTCTACTTGATTCAATATGTAAGGCAATGATTCCATGCCTGGCTGGAACATGTCTTCAAAGAATATGATGTCGTTCTTCGTTACCTCACCATTACGCATCATCTGTACAAGATTCATCATCTGGCTCATACCAAAGTATGATCTTCCGTGTGCGTCAAGTACCTGTCCTACACTGATTGCTTTTGTGTCGTCTATTGTCGTACCTGGTACCACAACGTAATCTATTCCTCTTTTCTTGTATGCACGTTCAGTCCAGTCCTGCAACTGTAATGTGTATCTGCCTTCGTATGGCTCTAGGCCCATGTAAAATATTTTCATAGTATCAGTATAACAGATCTATTCCCACTTGTCATTAAAATCTTTGTACAAAGTGTACGCCGCTGTTAGTTCTTCTCCTTCTTTAATGGGTTTAGTTGTAATTAGGTACTTCACAGGCAATTGATGCCAAAAACCTGCAACATTCTTACAGTTGGGGTTGTCTGAATGGTTGTAAAATGCACCCAAGGCCGTTCTGATTGCTCCATGTGGAAAATTTTTATTCTTGATGTGTACTATTCCTAATACCACATCAGCATCGAAACCTTGCGTAGCAAATAATCCTAATCCTTGCAATTCAGAATCTTTTATAGTTAATCCGTCTGGCAGTGGTTTATACATTATCTACTTTTTACAAAATCAAGCATTGTTTTTGCGTCTGACACTTCAAACGGATCATTGTCATCACTTGAGTTGTTTTGTCCTTCTTCAACAAACTGTTTGATTATCTCGCCATTGTCAACTAGCATTGAGTATCTCCAAGATCTCATGCCAAACCCCTGTGCTGGTTTGCTTACAAGGAACCCTGCTCCTTGTGTGAAAACGCCTTCGCCATCACCAAGTGGTTTGACTTTTTTAATGTCCTGATTCTTGAACCATGCGTTCATTACAAATGCATCATTTACTGACAAGCAATATACTTCGTCTATGCCTTGTGCCTTGAACTCATCATACATTTCTTCGTATCCTGGTAGTTGTTGTGAACTACAAGTTGGTGTGAATGCTCCGGGTAGTGCAAACACAACGACCTTCTTGTTATCGAAAATTTCTGCTGTGTCTAAATCTTTCCATTCACCGCCTATGAATCCGCAACCGCCAATTGCAGTATCGTCGCCTGTTCTTGTTTTAAAGTTAGTGTATGGTACTCTCATTATGCTCCTTTGTACGCATCTAGCGTTCTCTGGAATTTACCCGCGTGTGACTTCTCGGCCTTGGCTAGTGTCTCGAACCAGTCAGCGATCTCCTCGAAGCCTTCTTCTCTGGCAGTTCTAGCCATGCCCGGGTACATGTCTGTGTACTCGTGCGTCTCGCCTGCGATGGCAGATTTAAGGTTGTCTTCTGTTTCACCCATCTTTTCACCTGTTGCTGGATCTCCAACTTCTTCTAGGTACTCCAGGTGTCCGTGTGCGTGTCCTGTTTCACCTTCCGCTGTGCTTCTGAACACCGCCGCAACGTCTGGTGCTCCTTCTATGTCGGCCTTCTGTGCGAAGTACAGGTATCTTCTGTTTGCTTGGCTTTCTCCCGCGAAAGCGTCTTTAAGGTTTTCTGCTGTTTTACTTTCTTTTAGGTCCATTATCTTCTCTCCTTGATTAGTTTGATTGTACCGTCGTTTGTGTGTTTTATCTTGTGTGTATTCTGTAATGCCAGATGCAGGAAAGACTCGTACTTGTCGTCCTTGACTAACAGTGTTATCGTGTCGTCCATTGCATCATCATCACTGAATCCTGTGTGTGACCATATGAAGTCCTTGCCGTACTTCATTCCGAGGTTGCCCGCCGTGGTGCAGATGTTGGCCACTGCGTCAACAGTGTCGTAACCCGCATTAAGTCCACCACCCTCTATGGGCAGGTGTCCCATCCTCGTGGTCGCTCGTTTTTCTTTGATCTGTACTTCTTTCATTATATTCCACCCATCACTGGTTTTTCGTAAACTGCGTGGCTTCCATTCTCGCCATCCTCGCTCACGTCTATCTCGATCTTCCTGCCTGGATATCTCTTTGCGATCGCCACATATAGATCATCGGATATCATCTCACAGCTCTTGTAATCCAGTTTCATCGTGCCGTCCGCGTACATGTTCTCCATCCATCTCTTGAACTGTATGAATTCTATGTCTCTGTCATCGTGGAACACTTCTATAGCAACCTTGAAATGGAATATGTGTCTGTGTGGGTGTCCCAGGAAACTGACATCATACTCATCACCCGTCGCCAGTTTTGGATCGTCCAGTGCCGCGGGATACTTGTGGATGCCTTCCTTACGGAATGTTACCCATATCATCTTACTGCCTTTATTTGCCTGTTCTTTTAGTGCTTGATCGTGTTGGTGCTCAGTGTCCATTTGTTCTCCTGTATTGGTTCGTCTTGTTTGTATTCCTTCCATGAAGTGAAACCTGAAGTTTGTTTGAAGTGATCCATGCTCATGGTCCAAACACCTGGGTTGGTCTTGTTGAAGTCAACGTCATCGACCTTTATACAAAGTTGGTCATCGTCCTCGGAATTTGGAAATATTATTGAACAGAAAGGGATAAACTTTTCGTTTTGCCACAACATCTTGAATTTTTCTTTGACTTCCTTGTGTATGCTGTAGTCGTAATCGACAGTGACATAGTAACCATCTTCTATCAATCTCTTCATTTGTGAAAGTTGCATGCCATGATTGTGCATATAAGATCTGTTTGCTCCATAGTAGATTGCTTCCGCATTCACTGATTGTGCAAGTTCTTTGATGTCATCAAACGTAAGATCGTTCCTTGCCAAGAAAAGTGTTTGTTTACCAAGTGCCGGGGTATGTTCCACTTCTAATCCTGAAAAAACACCTACAGTTTCACTCTTGCCCGTTTTATAATCTCTGTCCATACCTTATTATATTACTAAACGGTTATTTTGTCAACGTGGACTTTGCTCTAGCGATGGCATCTTTGATGATCAATTTCATCCTTTTCAACCTATTCAACACGTCTTTGCTTTCTGAACTACGGTCCTTCAGCCTGTCTTTGGTAAGTTGTTTTACCTTTTTGTCAAGATACTGATGCTCTTCTTCGAGTTTTTTAACTTTCTTGCTTCTTCTCTTTGTTAGCCTCATTGTGTCCTCCTATTCAAATAAAGAACTGAAATTGTTTGTGCCTTTGCCACCACCTGTTGCCCTGGCCCATCTGTTGCCCCTGATGTCTGCTAGATAACTTGATGCACCTGCGATCACGTCCATTGGTTTCTCACTTGTAAACACTTCTTCAACAAACGTGTTGAAATACAGTATGTTCCTTGGAACATATATGCTTGGTTCATCCGTCTTGTCACTTGCCTTTGTTTTACGCCAGTGTTTGACCTCAGGTCGGTATTTCATAGATTCTATGTCGTTTAGATCATTTGCGATCTGTATCGCTCTGATCTGGTTGTATACGTTGTGTGCCATCATCAGCACATAACTGAAACTGTCCCAACTTGTTGCTCCAACCTTTCCGTTTTTATTTAGGTCATTCTCACCATACCAACAGACATCTTTCATCTTCAGTCTACGTCCAACACCACTATCAAATGGAAATTGAATTTCGGATCCTTTCAACGCTTTATCGTCTGGTGCTTTATCCATTACGAATGACCACCTGTCTGGAGAGAACGAGTTGTGTGTGTAAACAAGTCCATTTGCAGTCGATAGGAATGCTGATGCACTGTCAAAACTGATTGTGAAGTTTGGATTGATATGTTTCCTAACCTGCCTTTGAACCTGTGTGAGATAACAACCCCAATCCATCTGCGAAGTTCCAAGTACGTGCATCCAGTCCTTGCCGTCAAGTTTCTTCTCATCTCTCATTATGATCAGACGTTTCAGCATCACTTCCATGTCACACATGTTAATACCACCCATTGCCCATCCTTCGAATTCGAAATCTTTTACAGCATCATACCATATCTGTGCTGTGTTCCAGTCATCACCTTGTAGAACATTCAATAATTTTGTTTGTCCTAACCTGTTCTTTTGGAAGAACTTGTTGTTGTATATGGTACCGTCCAATGTGTCCTGGAAACTGGTCAATCCAGTCTTTGGACTGTTAAGGTCATCCGCCGCCCATGTTGGCACGTCCAGTGTCATTGCCCAGTCGCTTGTTAGTTCCAACCAGTTGAGTATGTCTGATCTCACTTTGTTTGCCTTGTTACCCTCAAAATCTTTCCAATCAAATTTAATGACACCTTTTCCTATCTGATATCCACCTGAATCGCCCACTATCGTGCTGAACTTTCTATCCCTGTTGACGAACATGTGATCCCGGTCATTCACTTGATCCATGTTTAAGCAGGCATGTCCTGCCGAGTAAAGTGCTGTGGGGTATGTAAACATACCTTTGTCTGGATTTATGAAGTTCAATGACTCCACGCCATTTTCAAATGTCTTTGGAATTCTCTCTTCGGCTATGTGTTTGCCTTCTGTGACTCTCTGTTTGCTGATAAACGTGTTGTAGAAGTTAGATATAGCAGGCAAGAACACCGCGAAGTCTCTGCTCAACTCCCCTAGGTGTTCCTGCTTACTATTATCTGTCGTCATTATTGCGCCTGTGCTGGTATGATGTATTGATACTTGCCCAGTCCCGAATCAACGGAGACCTGCATCGCACCCTCGTTAGAGAAGTGTAATGTGACCTTTGCCGAGTCTGATAGTTTAAGTATTTGTAGCACCTGTCCTACCGGCCAACTCCAACCTTTGTTAAGTGTTCCCTTAACGTCAGTTGCGAACACGAATTCACCACCATGCGATGCCTGGTCACCGAAAGTGAAAATCAAGTTTCCATCCTCGGTCCTAACAACGAATGAGTTGTGTTCTGTGTTTGCTGTTGCCTGGAAGTTGAATCTCTGCACACTTGCCATTCCTGGTTCGATCTCAACGTCCCACTTAACACCTTTGAACTTGACGGTCTTAAGTTTCTCGTTGATGATCTCGGCATTCATGAACCTGTAGTCGTTCTTGAAGTCACCCTTTTCATTCTCGAAATGGATTCCTGTGGGAACTGTTGCCCCGGCTCTCTCACCTGACAACACAGTTATGTTTGCTTTCTCCTTGTACTCGGGACACTTCAGGTGGATGTCTAACTTGCCCATCTGAGGCATTCCAAACGTACCAGACATCTCTGCCTGTGGCTTGTGGAAAGACCCTTGTAGGATCACAGATCTGTCTTCGGCCATTGAGTCGATTGAAGTTTCCTTATCGTCCCCAGTGATCTTGACAAGATCCAAGAATCCCAGTCCATGCGTATGTTTAACGATGTCTTTTAAGATGTCTATCATAATGTTTGTAGTGTATACTATATTTAGATCTTAGTCTAGTGTTATTTCAGAAACTTTGTACACGACTGGATTTTGTTTACCAGGTTTTCTGAATATGGCGTAACTAGCGCCAGGTCTGAACTGATTCATCTCCACAATCTCATAACCCTCGTCCTTGATCATCTGTGTCATGGCGGTCTTGGTGTTGTAGTTCCAATATCCCCTCTTGGCCAGTTCCAGTTCAACATCATAGTGGCAATCTGCATACTGTATGAAGCAATAACCACCGGGGATCAGCACCCTCTTGATGTCGTGCAAATACTGTTGCACGTGTTGTTGTGTGAAGAAAACAAATGTGTCCCAACTGAAAACAAAGTTGCAACTGCCCTGTGGAATGTTTGAACACTCGGTGTTGCGTGTCTTGTAGAATTTTAGATATTTTCTATGTGCAGGATTGAACTTCTCCAGTATTGGTCTCTCAACGGCATGGGTAATGTCTAGGAAGTAATTCAACCTCCATGCCCTGAAGTCCATGGAGAACATGCCATTACCTGGTCCAATCTCAAGGCTGTTGTAGAGATTTGTCCTTGCGAACTGGAATATTTTACTCTGTACCTGTCTTTCAGTGATAGGATCCACCATGGGTTTTTTCAATTTTTGTTCTCGGTCTCTGTTGTACCATTCGGGAGTCTTGTCCAATCTGTCTATTACCTCTTTGTTGTTGGCGTCGACGGCCAGCTCTATGTCTTTTAAAATTTGTAAATTTGAGTCTATCAACTCCTGTAAATCTTCTTTTTTGACTTTTTCTAGTTTTTCAATCAATAATTTTATTTCTTCAATGCTTAACATAACGGTATTTAGAATTCGAACAGTTTGTTGAATGTGTTTGTGGTCTCTGTTGACTGTATATCCCAACCCAACACACCTATGAGGTTGTCCAGTTTCTGGTCCAGTATCGTTGCCTCCATGGCATCACCATCAAACGGCAGTTCCTTGAACCACTCTGGTATACGCATCTCATCAACGGGGTATGCGATACTGGTGTAACCCAATGGGTTCTGTTTTAGTTTACACACGATCACCTTGGCACCATCCGTTATTGGCATCGAGTACTTGTCGCCGTACATCTCCCTGCACCTATTCCAGTTCATGCTGGCCCTCACGTGTCCGGGCATGTTTGCCCTACCGGACTTCTCTTCGGCCGCTGTGTATTTGGTCATGTTGTTTGCCCTCTTGGGAGATCCCTTCTCCCAACCTGGCCTTGATTTGAACTCTGCCCTGAATTCACTGATCCTATCTAGTACATCTTTTTCATCCTTGCCTTGTAGTACCATGTACAATATCTCACTCAGAAAGTCTTGCACGAACACTGGTGTGTCTGAACGTTTGAGATCTAGTCCCATTGCTTTCATCTTGCCGTCTTTGCCTTCGACGTCTGTACGCTTTCCTTCCTTGTCGTAATAAAGCACCGCATATCTTTTCTTTGTTATGAACAAACCCTTGGATGCAACAAGTTCCCTGCCCGCCGCAATCACTCCACCTCTGGTGCTTGGACAGTGAAAACCTTTCGTCATGAATGCCTTGAACGATCCGTTGACCTCATCTGCAATCTTGTCATACAACGATACAACAGAATCTTTCGTCCATGGAATCAATCCCTCGTTGATCTCTTTCTGCAGTGTCTTGTGTGCTGTAAAGTAAACCGAGTCCGTGTCTCCGTACACGATGCTTTCTCCTTTGTGATCATACTTGCCTGAAATAATCTCATTGGTTTTGCTTGCCATGTGCTGTGTGATACATCTGCCTGTGAGGGTCACACTCTGACCAATCCTTATGTCAAAGAATCTACATCCTGGATTCAATATCGCACCATACAGACTGTTCAGATTAATCTTCTTGACCAACTGTCTCTTGTCCCAATATTCCCTTTCGATCTCGTTGTCTCCACACTCACGCATTTTTCTCTGCATATCCTGTCTTTCTTCATACCAACGTTTTAGTAAGCCTGGTATGACCGCTTCATATTCGTATGTGAATATTGTGCCGTTTGCACTCAACATCCATTTGTTGTTGCCATCAAAAATTATGTCATACAGTTGTGCCGCACTCATACGCACACTGGTCTTGTCTTCGTAGTCCACTATGATCTCTGTGCCTTTTTCTTTGTTCATGACCGCTTGGTACTCCCACGATCCAAATTGGCTGTCCCATGCGGCCGCAAATGATTTCTTCTGAGATTTAGCCCTGTTGATCTCTGCCGATGTTATCACCGGCCTTATCTGGCCCACGATTGTTTCCGGACCCATGTTCAACGCCCTAATAACACTAGGATACAGTGAGTTGATATCAACAGATCCAATCCAATCGTGTATTCCTTTTTGTGGTGTCGCCACATGGGCTCCTGCCGCTGGTTGATTCTCTTCTCCGTCTTTCTTGTATTTCCTGCCTGGCACGATCATGCCACGCCTGTGGGTTTCATTTACGATCGCTTGTTCTGTAACTGCAACAGCACCCATTGTGGTCTGTAGTAGCACAGTGTTTTGGTGTGCTATCTCATTCGCAAGTTCTATGAACTTCAATTTCTTTTCAAGTTTGGCCAGTAGTGCCGTGTCTTGTCTATTGTATTCTATGAACAACCCGAAGTCGTTTTTGTACAAATTATCTAGTGATCCCTCGTACACTGTCTTCTTCTCATCTAGTTCGTGTTCTCCGATCGCATCTAGTCTGAAACTGTGTCTTTCCTCGTATGTGTACTTCCTGTATAGTTCCAACAAGTCCAAGTGTACACGTCCAACGAGATCAAAACTCAACTGTTCTCTACCGTACTTTTCGAACACCCTCTTCCTAGGTTTTTCACCCCAGAAGCATAATCTTCTTGTGTCATCCGAACTTAATACTTTTTGTATCCTGCCAACTGTATATGGTATATCGTATCCTTCTGAATTCCAACCCGACAGTATGTCTGCATCTTGCACCAGTTCCAGGAATGCATCCAACATGTCTTTCTCTTTCTCGAACAACATGGTGTTGTCAAACCTTTTTGTGAGTTCTTTTGCGTCTGCCATGCTTATTGTCTTTGGTGGCACGGCGAATGTGACCAGTTGGTCCGTCCAGCTCATGTAACAACTTATGGCAGTTATGGGCATGAACGGATCATCTGTTGTTGAATAACCTCGATCTGGATCGAAGTCAACTTCAATATCGAAAAACATCACATTTAGTTTTGGGGTCTCCTTGCCTAAATAGTTCTCTTCCAGGCATCTGAACACAGGATTGATATCATTCTCGTACAGTTGTTTGTTGGATCTTATCCTCTGTTCTTTAATGAACTCTTTGTTGGTTGCACACTGCACCCTCTGTAATGGAGCACCAGTCATTGATCTGTGTTTGCCCCTTGCGTCCTCGTAGTAGAACACGTACCTTGCATCATACTCCGTAAATATTCTGCCTTTCTTGGCATCACGTTCTACCACGTATATCTTGTCTTCATCTTTTTTGAATAATGCGTCTATGTAACTCATATAATTTTTTTAATTTTTTCTGCTGTAAGTATGTTTCCATCTTCGGACATGTGATTTACATCTCCTGGATGCTGTTTGTATATGTCATTAAAATTGTGTGCAATTTGTTTCGTGTCTTCTGGCTCATGGAAAGTGATGTGTATTGTGTTTGTTATTTCTAATAACTTATCTACAATCAGATCGTATACACCTTGTTGATATTCAGGATCATAGTAATTTTTTAGATATTCATTTACAAGTTTCATATCTTTGTTTATTTTACTATGATATTCAACATCATTCAACAGAAAATCATTATTTTCCCTAATTAAATTATTTTTATGAACAGGATGCATTCTCGTATGGACTCTCCACGGAGAGGTATGACAGATTATGGCCTGATCAAACCTTAAATTTTCAATCACTTGTTTGTAAATTTTATATTCGCCAACACCGTTTTGTGAAAATATCCTAACATCTCGTCCTAACATACCTACCCAACCATCACGGTTGACAGCAAAACTGTCACCAAAAATATAAGTCATCATATATTAAACTTACTCGTGTTTCTTATAAGATATTGTTCACCTACAGATCTGCTGTAATGCACATTGTCATGGGGAATCTCTCCTAAATCGTAGGCAACATTAATAGGGAATTCTCCTACATGAGCAGACATGTCTATGTAATCCGGCAATTTATCTACTGCTCCTTCCACACGTGTGGACTTGTTTGGTGGATTAGTGTAGTCATAACAACTACTCCAATTATACGGTATTCCTAGAGTTTTGCATAGTTCTATACCTCGAAAAATTTCATGTAGACTTAGGTCATAACAGCCTTTTTTTTGTGAGGTGATATCATACATGTATGCGAAAGTTCTTTTCAGCATGTCACACGATTTCCATGATCCGTTGCGACCGCCACTTGCTACCCAATTTCTTCTGTTGGTTTTTACTTGATACCGGTAATCGGGTACAGTGACTTTGAGATCCAAAGGTAGGTCAATCCTAGAAAGCCCTGAATATTGTAGATACACGTAATCTGGTATTCCAATATCGTCCACATATTCAAATAGACGTGCAGTGATATATGTATTGCCAAATCCCTCCTCGGATAGGTTTATCCATTCAATATTCTCTGAACCAAAAACTTTAGAGAAATCCTGGTGTATGTAGATGCCTTGGCTACATCCAATTAAAAGACATTTTTTCATTTTATGTTACCACCAATAACTTGCCACGCCGTAACCGTAGACATTTATGATTGCGAAATAGCCAGTGATCATCATCACGAACGCCGCTTCTCTCCTGTATGAAGCGTAACATTGTGTTAGTGCTCCTACCAAGAATCCCGGATACACGATAGTCATGTCCGGATCCGAGGCCGTGATCGCAAGTGTTAGGCTGGCTCCAACTGTGAAAATGAAACTGACGAGTTCAAAGTAGAACGCTGTCCTGTCACTCTCAAAACTACGAAGCCAGAATGATCTGACTTTGTCCAACATTAAAGTTTGCCGGCTGTGTTTAGTATGCTTTCCAGTGTGTCCATCTCGTCTGCGATGTTCTGGTAGTTGCCTTTGTGTGCAACGGATATCGCTTTGTTGATGAGTGCTGGTTTCAATTCTAGTTCTTCTGCGATTGCTTTTACTGTGTCTTTCAATCCACCCTTCAAGTCCTCTACTTCACCTAGTACCTGTGAACCCTGGGAAATGATCTGGATCAATTTCTGCTTTTCTGCGTCGTTGAAGTTTCTTACTGCCATTTGTTTCTCCTGTTGTTATCCAACAAGTATATAACAGATTTCGTATGAATGCAAATTATTTTTTCTTCTTGGTATTGACGTTTATCGCTTTACCACGTCTATCTGGATTAGGATCTTTTCTTCTCTTTCTCGCCGCCGCACTTGCCCTGCCTTTTTTACCCAGTGCGTATGCTTTCTTGGCCGGTAAGCATTTGGGTTTGCCTTCGCCTTTGGATTTGCCACCGCATGCTCCACGGATCTTACCCTTCGGACCCATCCGCACCCATTTGTCCTTGAACCATTTCTTGAGGTCCTCGTTCAGTGTCTCCTCGAACACCAATTCGCCACAGTTCACACAGAAGTCTACATCTTCCT
>Ga0208428_1000285_pt1 | contig 25678 bp, 21 predicted proteins | sample DEB08_DNA_11_FD_184535 | JGI IMG/M metagenome (GOLD analysis project Ga0208428, IMG submission 184535) | Aqueous microbial communities from the Delaware River and Bay under freshwater to marine salinity gradient to study organic matter... | ecosystem: Environmental > Aquatic > Marine > Coastal ... | reverse complement strand
AGATGAGTTAGTAATTCTGAAAGTAGCATTTGCAGTATCGGCAGACAATTGCAAAACAACATCTGCTTTATCAGTTAGAGATGTGTTTGCACCCATAAAGAGGTATGCAGTCTGACCACCACCAGCCGCCAAAACCAATGCTGGTGAATCACCATTATCACTAAATGTAGTATTAGCGCCTGACAAGATGATATTAGAAGAATTAGAAGATAAATCAGTAATATCACGCAATGTTATTGATTTATATTCTGGATTATCACTAATACCAGATGTTCTAATAAACTGGCCTGGTGTGCCACCACCAATAATTAGTCGAGTAATATTACCAAGATTGATTCTATCTGTTCCGGCTGTTGAGAAGTCAACATTTCCTTGGAATACCGCATTAGCCGCAAAGGTAGTTGTTGTTCCATTGAATGTTGTATTCGATGCAATCGTTAATGCACCACCAGTTCCACTAGTAGTATTACCACCCTTTAGTGTAGATGTTCTTAGTTCATTTGCGCTGAAAGTACCTGATACATGACCATTACCCTTTGCGGCTCCACCTCTATTTGCTGAGCCTGCTCTGCTTACAGTAACAACATTGTTACTAAGAACAGTAGCCGCTAGATTCGTATTAAGCCGCCATGTATTAAAACTATCAGTTAAATTTGTATTTGATACTGTAACAGTCATTTGCTACCTTCTTTATTAACCATTTGGTAAAGCAGAGATTTTATCTCCGACATCTCTTTTTTTAGTTCAGAGATTTCGTCATCTCTTTGTCTGTCTATATTTCTCTTCATTCTGTATTTTTGAAGAGCATCCAAATCTGTATTCAATACTGCATTACTGTCTTTATCTCTTACCAGATTTGGATTATCTTCTATCTTCACATAATCTCTATTCATATTTATCTCTGCAATGCGATGGCTCTCATATCTCTTACGAGAGGAACGATATTTGTTCCTGCCGCAGTCATTACAATTTTAATTGCATATGTCTTGTATGTATGGTATATAGCACCATCTTGTGACATATAAGATACGACATTGTTATTACCAGTATTTAGTTTCGCATGAGAGTTAGCAGACGCAACGGCAAGGAAATTATCGCCATCTGTGTTTGCGCTAAATGTAAACTCATACTCTTTGAAATCAGTTCCATCAAAGCCCTCTGAGAAAGTATTACTTGCAGTAACCTGTCTTAGTGGTGTCCAATCCTTTTTGCTGAAGTCTTCTGGGTCTTCATCATTGAGAATTTTTGCATAGACATCAATGTCTGTTGTTTGAGGTTTATATGCAGAGACAAAGACAACCATATCTTCAGCATCTTGTCCGTCTGCAAGTTCAATCTTCTTACTTGTGTAACGAACCTTTGCATTACCAGCATTCTTGTGTTCATCTGTCACATCATTATTGATGATGTTTGCTAAGATAATTGAATTTGTTCTACTCAAGTCAACAACAGGTGATAGTGAATCTGAGGTTGAGTTTAATGTTCCCTTTAGAACAAGTGACTTCTTAGAACCAGCAACAGCAGTCAATCCACTTTCATTGGTTTTAGAGTAAATTCTCTTTTCACCATCTGTGAGTAGATTTTCTTGACTTAGATTCACATCCTTAAATGTGCTTCCAATTACACCAGAAGTTGAAGTTGTTCTTGCTTGCCATGAAGTTGTTGTTTTAGCATATGCTAATTCTGGAACTTTAGGAACAATAATATTCATCTTGATATTATCAACTGATGTAACTCTTGCAACTGCGCCAGAGGTTTGACCTCTTACCCAACCATTTGCAAATCCACCAGATGAATTTTCAAGGTGTAGATGATTATTTGCTGGATGCACAAAGTAAACCTTTGAAGCAGTTCCACTGAGCGTATTAGCCGCAAATGTTGATACTTGAGCCGCACCACTAGTGAAGTTACTACCATAGATATTTACAGTGCCGTTTGATGAAGCAAGAGATGTGAAACCAGCAGTGTTTAGCGGGTCAACCTTAACAACAACTGTGCCATTTGCATTTTCTGTAATCACAGAGCGAATGGTTGCGTTAGCCGCTGAACCAGAGACACTTGCGTTTGCAATCACATCACCAACTTGTAGATAGTTACCAGCCGTATTACCTGTTACTCCATGTAGTGTAATGATTGATTCGGCGACAACATTTTCACCAATTCTAAAGTTACCACTAAAGTTATCAGCAGATAGATATTCCAAATCTTTATTTTCAAGATATAGAGTACCAGTTACACTTGTATCAAATACTGCTCTATAGATTTCAAACTTCAAATCTTCTGCTTGGATAGCACTCCAAGTATTGTCGTTAGAAGATGTGAATAGAACACCAGTGTAAGGTTGCTTGGATACTAAAGTATTAGATATTTGGTCAGTTCCACCCAATTCAGATACCCACATTGTATAATCATCAGAGTTACCGCCTGGAATTGCTACAAGAGCAAAATCCTTTTGGTTCTCTAAGAATACAGGAGATGCAAAGGTAAATGTTGTAGCAGTAGAACCATCACTGGACACACTTATCTCACTAGGCTGTAGCGTCTTCTGTCCATTTGGAACAATGATGTCAGTTGGGAAACCATTGTCCACTTCACGGATTTGAAGTGTCATTGGGTATGTGCTAGACTTTTCTTTGAAGTATAGATTAATCTTTGTTACATAAACACCAGTCGTGCTACCAGAGATGTTTACAGAGAATGTCTGTGCGATTGGGTCTTGCCAACCATTGTCTCTGTCAAGCACCGTCCACTGTTGCTTTTGAATAACATTAACATCCTTAGAAATCTGAGGAATCTTCATGTTTACAGATGCACCTCTTTGAACAATATCCAAAGGTGTGCTTGTGAACGAACCAATAGCGGTGGTCGTTGCTACATCTGCTTCAACAATAGGGTCGTTAATATCTTGCAACTTAAATTGCTTTGTACCAGTTCTAAACTTCAAAGTGTCATCATTTGGAATACGGAAGACACCATAAACCGTACCAGTTGAATCTGTTACAAGGTTTGCACCCTCTGTTCCAGTTTTACCAAAGGTAGAGTTTGCTGGAGTTACATAGTCAAATACCTTCTCATCATCAAAGTATGCATACACTCTAGTATTAGGACGCATACGAACACCAGTGAAGTTAATCTCCCTTGAACGCATATATTCTTTAATAGAAACATCCTGTACAAAGTTACCAAATGAAATGGTTTCATCAACGGTGCTTACATTTGTTTCAATAACGGTTTGCTCAATATCACGAACAATTCGTCCACCTTCTCTACGCTCACCGCTTACAACTTGCCATGTGCCGTAGTCTAGTCCATTGGTGATACCAGTTGCTTCAATAAGTTCTTCAAGCGTTTCATTCAAACCATCAAAGTCAATCTGTACATCAGGTAGAGTTGTAATGTCAGGTGTATTATCTGCTTCAGGGTCAAGTAATACCTGTCCTCTCCAGTTGAAGAGAAGTTCTTGCACTGGATTACGAACCTTAGTTGCATAAGGCTGGTCAACCATTGCAGTTTCAGTGTAAGGAAGAGTTACCAAATCACCAGTCACTTGAACATTCGTTGAGGTGAAAGTTTCATCTTTACCAAGACTAATATCTCTTCTGAGGAAGGTAGGTCTTAGTTGCTTTCTAGTCTTATCAATAGCGGCCTTGTAATATGGATTTTTAACATCTGCTAGATTGTGTCCATCAAAGTTATCCACAAAGAAACCGTTCTTGAATCTTTCACTACCAGCATCACTAAACAATTGCTTGTTCTTAGCCGCATTTTCTAGTGAATTAAGAGTTGAATAATATTCAAGAGTCTTAACTCTTTGCTCAACACCTCTCAAATCTTTCATAGTATATCTACGATTATTATCCAAGTCAAGTTTCACTTGATAATCTGGACGCTTGTACTGCTTTGCCACATAAGGTGATAGAGATGGATATACAGGAACATCTACGACACCAAGCGACATAGTGCCGCCTGGAGCGCCTGGGGTCTTAGGGTCTCTAGAAGGTGTTCCTTTAATCACACTGAATGTGCCTCTTTGAGAGACAACAATTCTATCCTTACGAGGCAAATAGAATTGAACATCCGCTTGGAAATTCTCATCAGGAGTAGGTGTATAAATGCTAAAGTTTACATCATACAAGAAATCTGTGTTAGCGGCAGGATTGGTAGGTGCGGCGGCCGCTGTTCCAGTTGTAGAAGGAGTGTATGAATTTTTCTTAATAGGACGGAAATCAACACTATCTCTTAAATCGTATGTTCTACCAGAGGTAGGCGAAACAAAGATAGGAATTTCTTGTGTCGTAATTGATGTTGCGGCGCCTGGATTATCATCGTCAATAATGTCTGCATAAGAATCTACATTGAGGAAACCATATCCAGTTGATGTGTCTCTTCCAAAATAATCCAACTTAACTAGAAGTCCATCACTGGCGGCCAAGGTTAGATTACTGTCCTCTTTCTTCACAAGATATGATGTATCATAGAATGCATCTTTCATACCTGTATCAAGTTCAAAGTGTGAGGTTACATCAGTGCCAGCAGTAGTTACACCAGTATTAGAACCCTTGTAAACAGCAGAAATATTGAATACATCAGACACACCAAGAGGCCATGGTCCTAGTCTGTTTGCTGGATTGCTACCAAGATTCAAGTGAACATATCTATTCTTAAATACGGTCTTCTTAGCAGGGTCAGCATCAGTTCTATTAACATTATAATAAACTTCTGCATTGAATGTGCTATTGAGTGTATGAATACCCAAATCAACCGTAGCAGTTGGTGTAGGTGAACTTACAGTTGAGATTGAGCCGTTCGTTGATAAATCCCAAATTTTACCAGCGGGCAACTCTGTGCTATAGTTCATGGATGCGCCAGAACGAGTTACTGAAATAGTATTAGCAGTAGAGAGTGATGTCGCTCCACCAATAGCGGTAATACGCTCAATGTAAGTATTAGCACTGTCTTCGATACGAATTAAGTCACCAACCTTGAATGTGGTGTTGAATGCTGTGCCAGAACCAGTAATTGTATTACCACTAATTGTCGTAATATTACCAGTATGATATGCGGTGCGTGTTCCAGTCTTAGAGACAATGATATAGTTTCTTTCATCTGCATTTGAAATAGGTGAACCAGTATCGTTGAGTGTCTCAGTTCCACCAGTAGCGGTATTACCAACACCAAACTGGGCTGTTCCATCAGTAGCAAAAGTTACAGAACTAAGTCTTTTACGAACAACCCACTGAGTGTCTCTCGTTCCATTCTCATCTGTAAATTGTTTTGCGCCCTTTGAACCAAGTCCAAATACAAGTCCTCTAAGATTACCCTCTTGAATTTTAGCATTACCGCTTGCATTCAAAATGATATCAGCAAAACTGTCTGTGCCAGATGTGTTGTTAATATATAAACTACGAGCATCAGCGAATGACTTACCAGAGTTCATTTGAACATCAAAAATGTAAATACGATACTGTGCATTGTATGTGCCAGATGTTCCACTATCCCATTGGAATGCTCTTACTTTTGCAGTTCCAATCTCACTACCTTGTGCGGCCGCAGTTCCAAAATTCTTTCTAGAAATTGTTTGTTGTGCGGCATCTCTAATAGAAACTGTCTTGTGGTTTGCAAAATCCCAAGTTCCAGCAACCTCTTTACAGAGAACATAGTTACCGTATGCTTGTCCAATAGTTATAGCATTTTCTGTAAGAGTTGTGGTTGCTTTATCCATATTCAGATATTTTGAACCAGCCAACTCAACCTGATAACCGTTTACATAACCTTTACCTTTCTCAATCTCTGCAACAAGAAGTGAGTTGTTTCCACTCTCTGCTACAGTGTAACGCCCAAGACTATTTGTCTTCTTTAGGTGTTCACGGATACGAATACCAAATGGGTCAACCACATAGTCACCATTTGTATCATAGATTCTCTCTGCAATATAATTACCCAACTCATTATAGATTGTCTTTGTATTTCTCTGTTCTACAGAACCATCTTTAATCTTTGCGATTTGGAAGAAGTTTACAGTGTTTGCAAAACCATAATTATATGATGTGAGAGTAGGAACTAGTTTTAGTCTCGATGCGCCTGGCGCAGATGCATTGGTAGAACCTGTTGCATTATCAAGAAGAGAACTGTCTTGATTTGAATCAATGGTGCTTTCAACAGTTCTAAATCCAAGAACCACACTAGGTGTCGTTGTATATTTTCCAATGATAGCAGATTGTCTTGCTGTGCGGATGAAGTGTCCTTTATGATACACAATACCATCAGTCGTGCTTGCTTTCAATCCAAGTCCAGTTGAACTTGTTTGAATAGAATTAGCGGCTACGACAAAAGCATTATTACCAGCATGACGGAATACAATAGGACTATCATCAGCAAAAACTTTAGTTGTGTTATTTGCGCCAGAGTTTGTATAGAATAGATGTGCAGTAAGATAATTAGGTGCGGCGGCTTCCGAACCTTCAGTGATGTTTACAAGTTTAGCAGTCATACCAGTAGATGCTTGAACTGCAACAAGGTTCATAAGAGAACCGCCAGAGTTAAAGTCGGAAACCAAAACGACTCTATTGTTAGCATCTTTATCTCTTAGTTTTACAAAGTCAACATTATCTGTGGTTAGACCAACACCAGTTACAACTGTTCCATCCACAAAAATATGGTCGCCAAATCTTTCGACTTGCTTTTGAAGAATAGTCTGAAGTTGAGTTAATTCTCTTGCTTGTACAGCAAAGCCTGGACGAAAGAGAATGCGATGAAAGTCTTTATTCTCATTGTAGTCGTCAAAAAACGGACTTTGGTTTAGATTGGTTTCAATTGTCATTTATCTTACCTTTAGAAATCCAGAATGATTTTAATGTCTTCTGTCTGGTCAACATCCCTTGTTACTTTTTCAATATTCTCTGTATAAAGGATTTCGCCAGAATATGTATTTGCTTCGGGTCCCTTAATACTTGAGATAGTTGCAATCTTTGTTGCAAAACCTCGTTTAATAAGTTCGTCATCATTAGTAAAAGGAACACGATTACTATAACTCTGTACATTATTTAGGTAAATATTATAGAAGGATGTGTCTGCTTCTGTCTCTGCTCTTTTAGTGAAAACGACATCTGCATTTGCACCTAGAACTGCATTGTTTGCCGCTTGAACTGCTCTTTTATTTGGATTGAGTTCAGTTATAAATTCTAGTTCACCATTTTCTGCAAGAAGCCTTATCCTTTCATTTGATAATACATCACCAGCAACAATTTCATTAACTGGTGTGTCTCCACTCATTTGTGTATACGAAACCAATGCTCTTGTTGTAAGTCTTAGTGTATTAGGACTATTTGATGTATTTGCAATACGCTCTACACTAACAAAATTATTATTTGCATCACACTTCAGAATAGGGTCTTTCAAAATGCTAATAGAACGGAAATCTGTATTTGCTGGAATAAATCCATTACCGTTTGCAGACACTCCCTCAGAACCATCAAATTGAACATTTAGAAGAATTTTATCTCCACCAAGTTCACGAATACAATCCTTACCATGTCCACCGACAGGAGAAATGATAACATTAGCAGTTGCTCCACCACCATGAATAGCATTGGCACTAATAGCCGCATATGCTTCTGTATAGTCTTGCCCTGGCGATATAACATTTACATTTGCAATTGTTCCTTGTGTATCAACCACTGTATAAGCAAGCGCACCTCTACCATCTCCACGAATTACAATTGATGGTGACACAATAACTCTAGAATCTGTATTAGCAATTGTAGTAAAAGCAGAATTTACAGTGAATGTTTTTGTAGCACCGACATAGTTAATAATTCTACGGAGTTGTCCAGCACCAGTTCCACTATTAATGTAGATGCTTGAACCATTGTAAAAATTGTCAATTGACGATGGAGGATTATCAGCCGCCGCTGATAACTTAATTGTAGTTGTTGAAGCCGTTTCTACAACGCCATTTGCAATTTTATGATATCCAGAGCCAGGAGAAAATGTTTCGATAATATCAATAGAACCATTTACTGCCGCATTTTGAACAGCAACTTGTCTATCACCCTCTACAGAACCATCTGTTGCTCCAATAGTTTTAACAGGCATATGAGCCGCAGTTAGATACTTGTCTGCTTCACCCAAAGAAATAGTATACAAGTATTTCCAAGTGTAACCATCAGTTAGTGTAAAAGGAAGAGTAGATAAGTCGGTTGGTTTAATTGTAGATGTTCCACCCTTATTATTATATAAACACTTGTATACATTGTTCTCATCAGTCATCACATAGAATGGACGAGAATATAGATTAGTGTCTCTATCACGATACATAGCATACACTGTTCCTGCCGTCCAATTGTATCTAGGAACAACATGACTTACATTGCCTGGCTGTATTCTCTTTGCGCCAATAGCGTGTCTCCAAATATCTCTTTGCTTATCATAATCTGTTTCAACAGGAGTATCTGGAGTTGGTTCGTTTGTCCAAGTTTCAATCTTCCCAAGCAAAGCATAGAGAATATTTGACGCTTTTGTATTTCTTCCGTCTTCATGTGTCAAAGACTCAACAAAAGCCTTTGCATTGAGTACACTTAATTCTTTACTAGTATAGGCCGGCATTATGCTATATTTCCTGTATAATAATAAGCGTTAGCACCAGACACATCAGTTAATGTCCAGTTAGCGACAAGGTTAGCGGTGGTTGCACTATTTACTTTATTTAGTGTAACACTCTTGTAGACTTTATCAGCAGTTTCAATCACAATCGTATCACCATTTGCAAACTCTGAAGTTAGTGTGGTTGAAGAACCAACGATATTAAACGCATTTGCATAGTAGACATTTGCACCGCTTATTGTACCAAATGTCCAAGTCTCACCAATGTTTGCTGATGTTGCACTTGTAACAGTATTTAGTCTTACTTCAAAGAACTTATTGTGTGAAGACTCAATCAAAATGGAACTATTATTAGAAAATTCAGTTGAAAGGGCTGTGGAAGTTCCAACCAAATTTGCAGTGTTGTTTGTGATAGCAATAGTTCCAGAGGCGGCAGGCTTACTGATGGAAATTGTGCCATTTGAGGTTGCTCTCTTTTTGTTTATTGAAGAAGTTACGACATCAACATCAACATTACTTGAAGTCTTAAACTTACCAAAAATTGCTTGACCTGCTGGATGCACAAGTCTTAGAGCAATATCCCTATATCTCTGCAAAGCAAGAGGCGCTTCAATCTGATAAGAAAACTCTTGATAGAAACGACTATCTTGTATAAAACCTCTCTTTGAAGAGACATGACTTCTTGTAGAAGCATAATAACCTTCAGCATTCGCAACACCATCTAAATTTAGATTAACTCTAGCAGATGATGAATCTACTCTAGTGGTAGCGGCGACAGTCACAGTTTCTCCATCTTTATACGAGAAACCAGAGTCAACTAATCTCAATCCTGTGATTGTACCGTTAGCACCTACCGTAGATGTAATGTTTGCATTTTTACCCAATACACCTTCATCTTGAATGCTTACAATTTTAGCGTTGCCTGGATTTTTAACCGGCGCACTTGTTAAAGTGTCTTGTGCCGCTGAAGTATAGAAATATACATCAACAAATTGATTATTTGAGAATGTAATATTGCCAGGGTCACGCTGTAATTCGTCTTGCCACACACGAACAATAGTTTGATATGTTCCGTTAGCAAATCTTACTCTTGATTGTGTTCTTTCTTTGACATCACCAATCGCACCAGTATTTGATTGTCCAATTCTATCGTTAGTATCAATCTCTGTTATAGAATTGTTACCAGTTCCAAAGTTTCCATCCTCAAACTGAAGAGTTAGATATTGCTCACCGATACCTAATGCAGAAACATTTGTGTCAGTAACACGAATAGTAGGAGCGATACTGAAACCAGAACCACCAATACGATTTGATAACTGTTGAATAGTTCCTACTGCGGCAGAAGTGAACAGCAACGAATCTTGGAGTTTCGTATAGATATTTTCAATCTTTGTATTAGAAGTTGTTGATACGACATTACCAACCGTAGTATTAGCACCAACAAGACGCAATCCTTCATTTTCAATAAATGCTCTCATAGGTCCAGCATCAAACTGGTTTGAGAGATTAGCAGATGTGTTTGCTGTCACTTGAACTGTTATTAAGTCTCTATCGTCAGCACCACCCACACCTCTAGTATAACCATTCGCTTGTGTGCTAATTACTTTTTTGACTACACCAAAAGCACCAGATGTTCTACCAACTAACTCATTGCCAGCAATGACAACTTGTCCAGCAGTATTACCAAACTGAAGTACATGATAACCAATCGTGTTAGCCGCAAATTGAGACACAGTTCCTACTGTTGTTCCGCCTGCGGTTGCTTTATTTACCTTTTCTCCACCAGCAAAGTTTTTGAATGTGTCCAAAGCAATAACAACATTAGCACTATTATATGCTCTTCTGATTGCTTGCACAGTTCCGTTTGCACCTGATGTAACCCCATAGAGACTATCCCCAACAATCACGCCCGGGTCAGATGTATTAGCAAGAACAATAACAGCATTTGCATTTGTTCTAAAGTTACGACCTGCTACAAGAGTTTCTCCTGATTCTGGAAATCCGAAATCTGGTGATGATAGTGGAGTATTTGCATACTTATCCATTCTACCAAGTCCAGAAACAATTGGAGCAAGAACACCAAAGCGATTATTACTGCTTACAAGATTTGTGTTGAGGGAAATTGCAAAGTTGTCATTCAAGTCACCTCTAAAGATTTGGAAACTTGCTGGAGTTGAACCATCGCCCCCAATAAACTCAATTTTAGTTGTATCATTAACACTTGATGTATAACCAGAACCACCATCAACTAGATTAAATGTTAATGCACCCCCCAAGTCAACAGTCTGCGTGACAACAACTTTCGCAAACTTACCTTTATCTGCTGATATAAGTTCAACGACATCGCCAGGCTCATACTTAGCACCAGCACTGGTAATTGTAAAACTTCTAATTCCAGCCTCTACAATTGGTGTATGTGGAGTGGTGCCACCATCAAACTTTACTTTAATTGGTTCTAAGTGTTGGAATGTTCCTTTGATATTTGAAAGATATATCTGGTCAATAACTCTTTCACGAATTGTTCTTTTTACAATATTTTCAACCAGTGCTTCAGCACCAGAATCCTGTCCAACGATAGTTCTACCAATAAACAATCTTCCATTATTTTCATCATGAGTGGTGACAAGATATCTTTCAATTCTAAAATCACCGTCAGAAACTTTGAGCAACTGGTCGGCAGGATAATTAATCTCTACATCTTCATTATAAAGAATGCGAAATAAAAGTTTGTAAGATTCAAATGTACCCTTTGACTGATAGAAATCTTTAATTCTCTTTGCAAGCAATCTCTTATTTGCAAGAGCATAATCTGGTATTTCTGCAAGAAGTGTTCTACGAAAGTATTCTAGATATTCATTGGTTGTTAAGTCAATATCTTTATAGTCAAGAAGATTATGCATTTCATGAGTAAGTTTGCCAGTCTGTTCCATATACTCATAATAAGCCTTTAGGAAGAGAATAAAATTCTCTCCCTCTTCTTTATAGAAATCAGGAAACTGATTTTCTAATATTGCAGATATCTTCTGAGAAATAGCCATTAATCAGCCTCAGCAACAGCAGTGATAGTCGCATCATTTGAGTTCATGAGAAGAATTTGCTCACGAATTGGTGTTACATCTAGGTTTAGGGTTTCTACTGTTACCTTTATCTCTATCCCTTCATATGCACTTGGTAAGAAGTTTTCAATGTCAATTTGTCCTGTTGTATAATTGATTGTTCCAGCACCAGCAACAATATTAACTTTCTGTTTACTTGCATTAAATCTATAGATATTGATTGCGCCCGAACCGTTATCTTCTAGAAAAGCATCAAATCCTTGATATGTAAACTTAGTCGATGTGACAGTGTTTGCTCTTAAAGCATTGTTGAACTTTAGAGTTACTTTTTCTGCTCTATTAACATTTGGAACAAATCTCTTTTGAACCTTTAATGTAACTTCGTTGTTCAATATAGATTCATTTGTATTATCCAATGCACGAACAAAACGAGAGTATCTTAATTTATTACCAAATCTTTGTAGGTTTGTGCTTGAAAATGCATCAATAGCAGTCTTAATATCATTGATAATTTGTGATGTTGACAAAGATGTCTTTAGCGAATCATAATATGTTGTTACTGAAGGAATGACATATGTGTAATCAGCATCAATAATAATAGGGTCAACAGCAAGTGGTGTTCTATCAGCAATACTCAATTTAATTTCATTCTTTCTAATACTTGTAATAAAATTTTCACCAAAAGGCTTGACAGCAATATATACCTTACCATAAACAGGAGGGTCAGCAAGTTCCCCACCGAAAGCAGTTACAGATTGCAAGTCAGTATTTTCATTTAGAATAATTCTTTGGTAGTCATTATTTACAACGGCTCTATTTTGAACTTCATAACTTCTTGGAGCATTAAATTTTATACTATCAATTGTTTCAATTTCATGTCCACCTCTTGCTGGAGAATTAACGGCTGATACTGAAACTGATGCATAACTAGGGTCAATTGTAATAGTGTCAACTGAGAATGAGTTAGCACCATTTGTTATAGGTCCGTTACATACACGATAATCAACAATAATGATATTGTTATTTTTAACAGGTTTACCTAAAGGCCCATCTCCAAAGAATATTTCATATTGTTCATCAGCACACTCTTGTAGGTAGAAAACAGGTGAAGTGGAGGTGACCGCTCTAATATTTGTTGCTCTTGTATATGCAGTATTCGCAAAATTAGACGCAGATTCTTGTACTCTTACTGTAATGCTTCTTGTATCAATATTTTTGTTTGGAAGAACATATCTTATTGGATTACTAGTATTCACTGTAAATCTTTGTGTTAGCGGTTCACCCTCTGTAATAGAGATTGCTTTCGTAAATGTATTTGAGCCATTTCTTATTGTCTGTGCTTCTGGTGTAACAAATGTATATGAAATATCGTCAATAGTTGTTGTAAACTTAGAGTTTTTAGGAAGAGTAAACTGTGATATATTATTAGACACACCAGTAAATGTAATTGACACATTAGCGGTTGCACCTCTTGCAGAACGAGTATTATATCCTAGTTCTTTTGCTCTTGACACAACACTATCTCTTTGTTGTGCCGTATCCAAGAACATTTCATTAGCAATCATGTTTCCATAGAATGCATTATAATGTGTATTATATGCAAGCAAGTCTAGCAACACAGCCATGTTACTACCCTCAAAGTCATAATCTCTGAACTGCGTCTGCGCCGCAAGATATGATTTTAGATTAGAACGAATGTCCTCAAAGTCTAATTCGGTTACTTGTAGATATGTGTTAGCGGCCATTACCTAACTCTCTCTAAAATTACATTTAATTCTACTGGAACAACATCATTGCGAACCATAAAGGCGACAGTGACAGAAATAGCATTCTGTTCAGAATAGTCTTGCACTAGTACATCAATCAAATCAGCCCTTGGTTCATAATTTCGTATGACCTCACGAACTGCATTTTCCATTTGTTGTTTGGTTGCTTGACTCCAAAGTTCAAAAAGAAAAGAACGAATAGAGCAACCGATATCTGATTTGAACGGACGCTCAAAGTAGTTTGTAAGAATCAGGTTTCTCACCGATTCTTTAACCGCTTCTCTGTTTGTATTTCTTGCTAGTTGTCTAGTGATTGGATTTGGTATGAATAGACTATCCAAGTCACTAAAAACTACCTTTTCTTTTGCACCTGCCATTTGTTATTCCTTACATACATAAATCTTCATACTTCGTTGTATGAAGTCGATGTAGCGACAAGTCTCCTTGTCTGCGAATGCGTCTGTTGTATGCATTCTTAATACGCTTTCTTTGACCAGGTCTCCAAGCAATAAACTTCTTCCATCTTGTCAGTGCATCATATTCGTCTGCACTTTTCATGGGTATCATCGTCTTCATTTCAGAATCCTTGTCTCTATTTAGGAAGCATTTTTAGCATCTTGGATTTCTTTTCTTCTATCCTTACAGAGTTTTGATATCTCTGCTAATGCTTTCCTTGCTCTTGTGCCTGCTGTCTTATTTCCGTTCTCAAACTTTTCACTTTCTGTGATATAAGTCTCAAACAAATTTACTAAATTATCATGATTATTCATCGTTTTGCCCTTGACAAATTATAAAATTGTTGTTAGAATGATTCTGTAATCTATCCAATAAAATATTTAGTCTCCAATAAACACTGTCTGTGATGCAGATTCAATCTTATTAGAACCATCAGAACCAGATATCCCTGCTGGGTCATCACCAGTATCTACTGTATCATCTAGTCTTGCCGCACCTTTTGTACCACTGTTTAGATTGATTGTTTTACCATCCATTGTAATATTACCATCAGCAACAATATTCAAATCTCCAGTGACATGAAGTTTATCATTACCAGTTACAGTTCTGAATCCATTCTTATGATGTGTAACAACATCACCATTAGGATGCATCTCAATGAAAGTTCCAGACTTATGATAGATATGAATCCTTTCAGCATTAGCAGTATCATCAATTTCTACTACATGACCTGATTCAGATTCATATACATGGTTCTTTGGATACTGTGCGGCGTATGGTGACGCTGGTTCTCCAGTAACACTGTCTGGTGACTTGGTGATGCTGTTTGTTCCTCTTGCGAGTTTGTTTACATCACTTTCATCCACATATGTTGGAAAGTTACCACTAGGGTCATTGAAACCTTTTGTGGTATCTGCGAGTTCTGCTGGAATACCAGCAAGACTTCCTAAAATGACTGGTTCTTGAGCCCTTTCACCGTCTAAGAAAAATCCAACTACCCACGAACCTTCTACTAATCCTGTTGGACTTCTTCCCTTTCCGCTAACAGCCGCAGAGGTGATATCTTGAATTGGCTGAGCCCATGGGAGGTGTTCAGTAGGTATCTTGTCTTTATCATCGGTGTGGAAACCATAACACCGTACACGGACCCGGCCGAGTCGTATAGGGTCATTACGGTCTTCCACGACTCCGAAGAACCATATAAAATCATTTCTGCCTAGGAAGTTTCTCATCTTCCACCTTTTCTACATACTTTAGAAAACTCAAAAGTCCATTCTTCAGAGTTTCTTTTGTTTTTTCTTTCTCGTCCACCCAATCACTTAAATGATTAAAAGATGCCGAGGACTTTTTTTCTTCCTTTAGCGGCTTTTTTCTTAGCCTTTGGTTTAGGTGCTTCATCTGCAACTTCCTCAACTGATTCTTCAACTTGAACTTCTGGTTCTACAATCTCTTGAAGAAACTGTTTCTGCATCTGCTTTTCTCTAGGTGACCCTGGCAATGGCATATCTATCTCCTTTTATTGCTCTGGTTCGTCAATTGCTTTAAGTGCTGTATCAGGAACATTGTCTTTAATCCAATCATAAATCTGTTGCTGAACATCACTTTCTCTTCTAAACTTTTTACCTTCCTTCTTCAGATTTACATATGTAAAATCCTTGACGACAATTCCACCAGCACTAGTCTTGATAGGTTTGCCGTCCTTGTCTGTCCAAGGAATAGTGTTTTCTCTGTTATTCAAAATGACATTTACTGCACCGTTGATACCTCTTGGTAGTTTACCTTTAATAATTTGTGACATCGTTTTAGCCGCACCTTCATGCGTCTGCAAAAGAATATCACTAGGCACAACTCTTTCACGCCCTGCATTATTTTTAACAGCCGTGTGGTAGTTTGTCAATACCCAAGTTACATGAATGTTCTTAGAATCATAACCAATCTTTTTCAACTGTGGAAGAACTTCTGTGATATCACCAATTTCTTTCAGTGTAATGTCAAAGATAATATTTGGTAGAGTTCCCTTGGATGCGGCGCCTGAGCGTACTAAGTCGTCCAGCATCACTTTTAGTGTATTCTCTTTAATGCCTGCTTTCTTCACAAACATATGCAACTTGAAAACATCTTTTGGTTCACGCAAATTTAGTCCACGAACCTCTGGATATTTCTTTTTCAGTTCGTCAATCTTAATGAATGCTTTTTTCCACTCATCCACATCACGAATCTTGAACTTATCACCTTCCATAAAGTTCTGAATAGCAAAACCTTTACCAGAACCAGCACCACCGGCGAGGAAGACAACCTGTCCATACCGTTTGCCTTGATTATACATAATCAATTTTTCGTCAAGTTGCTTATACAACTTATCTACAAAATATTCTTTTAGTCCTAGTATCATCTCTTAAATCCTGTGTCTTTGATACATTCCATTACTGTTACATGAGTTTCCTTATCTATCTTGTGACGCAAAGCAGTGATAAGGTGTTTACCTGTCATATATTTATCTTCTCGCATTTGTTCCTCTCCAGTACTCATTACTGGAAAACTGAGGAATACAGTATCTCCAACATTGAGTTTGGAGTTACCATGAATTGTCACTTCTAGTGTTTTGTTATTCAAATGCGATGCATAACTTCTTCTGAACTGAACTGTTCTTTCAAGTGTCTTGGGTCTGACATTCTCATCTCTGAAAATATCCAACTGGTCATGTTGAAAACGAGTGGTAAACATATCAACAATTGCTGTGCTTGAAGCGGAGCCTGGAATACGAAACCTCTGTAGTTTCTTAAACTTATCATGTTGCTTCTTATAATCAAAATCTCTTTCAATCTTTTTCTTTCTGAGATTGTCAATCAATATAGTTTTTGAAGCGTATAGTCCACTTTCCTTGTTATCAAGAAAGTCTGCTTCTTTTATAACTTCATATGATATAATTTTGAAAGCATCTAAGTTTTCTGCACCAGCACCTTCTCCACCTTCCGTATAGTTAGAAGGCTCCCACTTGTATGTTTCCTTTATTTCACTTTGTACAAGATTAGAAACATTTCTAAAGTGATATCCATTACTATCTTCATAGAATGTATACAATGATGCAATATCGTCACCCTGTGCTTCATTAACAAAGAAGTCGATTGTATCCTCTACTGATAGATTTGGTATCACATATTTTTGCAAACCTTTTGTATCATCTGCTGTAAGTTTTTTATTTATTCTAAAGTTTGCTTCATCTAAGTTGGTGTATGTTTTCTTAATATCCTGTGTCTCATAAAACTCTTTATGAACACTCTTAATCATGTTAGCAATCGTGTTGCCTTTACTACCACCATAACTACGAGAAATCTTTTTATCAGCAATCGAAATAGTTTCCAGTGATGTTCCTGTCAACACATATGTCTCAATCTTCTCATCAACACTCTGTCTATTTTCTAGACTATTCATAATAAACAAATGCTTGTTCTTTGGTGTACCCTCATCTGGTGTTCTATAAGATAGGAATACTGCTTCCATACCAGTGAAACCACCAATATCTTCACTGTTTGGTTTCATAAAATCAATAAGACCTGTTGCATCGGAAACAACAACTTCACAAGTCATTTCTTTTTCATATAGATTCTGAAATATGTTTATTTCAAGCATCACTTCACTCAAGTCAAATATCTGACCTGAACGAGCAACTAAAGCAATGGTATTAAGTTCTACATCGCCGGCTTGTCTGTAACCTTCAACGGCCATATTATGCTTCCTGTAGGATTGTCTCTACTTCATCAATTACTTTTGATAAGTATCTTGGTTCAAGCAAACGAATTTGTTTTCTTGCTTCATTTTGCTCTACTTCCCAATCGTATTGTGTTTCACTTCTGCGCTGACTAGGTGATAGCGAATTGTATGTTGTCTCATCAACTATAACCTCATATGCTTCCAGTCTAGTGCCATCGTTTTTTACGGTAGCCGCTCTAATAATTTTATAATAATTTTTTATTGTGGTAACTGCTGATTGTATACTACCATACTTACCTATGATAAATCTGTCAAAGTCTCTTCCAAATAGTGGCCAGTCAAACTGAGGGTCAATAATATTGTTATAGTGTAACACTACCCAAGCATAATTTGCATTACCATAAAACTTCTCAGCAATCACATCAGGTCTGTCACCTTCTTGAATACTGTACTCATAAAATACATCTGTTCTTTCACTGAGACTATCTCTTACCTTAAATCTACGAAGAATATTGGTTGCAATAGTTTTGCGTCCAGTATTTCTGACATCATGTGGTGTTGTTGGAAAATATGAAAAGTAATTAGACATGATTACAACCTACTATCTCTACCTGATGCATCTAAATTATCTGATGCAAACTCTTCAGTATCACCAAATCCGTTTCTAGTGAGAATACGAGTTTCTTGGAATGACATTGAAATATCAATTGATACGGGCGCACCAGTTTGCTCGAAGAATGTTGGAACACCCTCGCCATTATAATTTACAGTCAAGTCAGTCATTACTGATGTTCCAATATCATATAGATACGGTTTAATTTTTTCGCCAAATTCAATTGTAAATTCATCTGGATAAACAAATGCAAAGCCTGCTCTCTCTGTTCCAAATTTATATGCTGGAAGCATATGGTGTCTCATAACATGAATTAGTTCTTTTAGTCTATCACTCTCTACTTGATTCTTAGCAATAAACTTATATTGGAATTGGTGTGTTCTGAAGTCAACACCTTTGAACACAACAGCCATGTGTGGATTGATAGCAAGCCCTTCATCTTGCATCAAACCAGTAACAACATTTTCTACACCACCTAAACCTAGTGTTGCACCAACCACACCACCACCAGCGGCAAGACCAGCAATCGCCGCACCACCAAGTCCAATACTAGCGGCTTTAGTTACCGCATCTGATGTATCGTTTTTGAAAGCGGATTTAGCGGCCTCTACTTTTTCACCAACAAAGTCAGAGATTGAGGACATAGCACCTTTGATTTCATTACCACCCATAGAACCTTGAGCCATTGAACCAAGAATACCAAGTGAAGAGTTTTCATATCCAGCCTGATACTGAACTGATAAGTTTGCTGGAACAGGAAGAACAATACTACGAATAATTCTTTTAGTTCCCTCATCCTTTTGACTAGGGCGTCTTCTTTCAATGACATTGTAAATCATGTAATGTTCATCGTCCAAATCAAGAGGATAAATAATAGGTCTGTTAGTCTTACCACCATTAGGTCTATATAATGGTGCAAGAGGGCCTCTTGTTCTACTGCTTTGTACGGCTCTGTTGATTTTCTCTCTGAAAGAGAAGTCTGCGGAAATACCATTAGGCCCAGCAGAAACAGAGAATGCACCAGTGCCGCCAGATGTGTCAAGTGTACCTGATGCTGATAACTGACTGTCTCTTACATTGATGCTTGGTTTTTTAATTGTTGACATCTAAATATCCATATGGCTTATAAAGGTAAATTTCGTCCAAAGTACCCACAAAAATATCGTGGCGACCCTACAAACATTATTTATCGTTCCTTGTGGGAAAGGAACTGTATGAGATACTTTGACCAGAATCCAAATGTTTTGCAATGGAGTTCTGAAGAAGTCATTGTACCTTATAAATCACCCATTGACGGTCGTTATCATCGTTACTTTCCAGACTTTCTTATTCGTGTCAAGAATAAAGAAGGTAAACTGGAGACTATCATGATTGAGGTGAAACCTTCTAAGGAAACGAAAGAACCAAAACCACAAAAGCGTCTTACTAAGAAGTATTTATACGAAGTGAAGACATGGGGTATAAATAAGAGTAAATGGGAAGCCGCAATAGACTTCTGTAAAGATAGAAAATGGAAATTTATGATTATTACAGAAAAAGAACTAGGGATTAAATACTAATGGCAACAGTCTTTGATGACCTTTTGCTTAGAGGTGTTCGTGCTGGTGAAGTGCCTGCACGACAAGCATCGTCTAGAGATTGGTTTCGCAACCAAGCAAGAAGAACACAAACATCACCAATGGCTCTATCTAAAGACAGAGACAGATTAAAGAATCGTGCGGCTATTGGTAATATGTATTTCTTTTTCTACGACCCTAAAGGTAAGAAGACTTTACCTTACTATGATAGATTTCCACTTATCTTCAAAGTAGCAAACACACAGGGTGGTTTTTACGGTATCAACTTACATTATCTCCCATATAAACTTAGAGCAAAACTTATGGATGCTTTATATGATATAACCAGCAATAACAAATATGATGAAAGCACTAAATTAAGATTGTCTTATGATTTATTAAACGGTGCGTCTAAATATAGATACTTTAAGCCAACATTCAAGAAGTATCTCAATAGTCATGTTCGTTCAAGATTTGTGCTGATAGAGGCTTCTGAGTGGGATATTGCATTGTTCCTTCCAGTTGAAAGATTTGAGAAGGCAAGTAAATCACAAGTCTGGAAAGACAGTAGGAATATGATAACATGACTTTCAATCCTCAGAACCTTATTGCATCTCTCAACAAGAGTGGTATTGCAAAGAACTCACATTTTGAAGTTCAGATTACTGGTGTCGGTGAATCTGATATGGAAAGAGATATGATGGCTAGAGTGTCTCAAGCATCATTGCCTGGGCGTACCATATCAACAGCAGAGTATAAAATATATGGACCTATTCAAAAGATTCCATATGGTGCTACATATACTGATGCGAGTTTTACTGTTATTCTCAGTGAGGATATGAGAGAAAAGGAATACTTTGAGAAATGGCATGAACGCATTGTTGGTTCAAATACATTTGGACTAGGAAGAGCAAAGCACAACATTGAATATTATGATGTCATCACTGGTGTTGTCAATATTAGACAGTATGGTGAAGCAGGTCAACTGAACAGCATTCATACACTCACAGAAGCATATCCACTTGTTATTGGTGAAGTGGGAATGAACTGGAGTGATGAAAATCCAGCAGAACTTGCAGTAACAATGGCATATAAAGATTACAAGGTTGTATTTTATCGTTCAGACCAGCCTGGTCTTGGAGCGTCTTTCTCATTCTCATTTGGGCCTGGTGGACTAGCGGCATCTGCAAGAATCCCAGGCATTGGCAATATTTCTGGACAAACTGGACTAGGAGCGGTCGGAAATGTGAATACGCCGTTTGGTGCGATTCGATTCTAATTACATAATAGGAGTAAATTATGGCTTTACCTAAAATCTCTACACCAGAGTTTTTTGATAAGATTCCTTCAACACAACAAGAGATTAAATACCGTCCGTTTTTGGTTGGTGAAGAAAAGACTCTTTTGATTGCATTAGAAGGACAAGATAATAAAGAGATTTCCCATGCAATTATGAGACTTCTTAAAAGTTGTATTATGGGTGATATTAATATTGATAAGTTGTCAACATTCGACATTGAATACCTTTTTCTAAAAGTAAGAGGTAAGTCTGTTGGTGAGGTTATCAATGCAAGTGTTGGGCACACTTCTGAAGGTAGTGAGTGTAAACACAAAACAGAAATACAGATAAACATTGATGATATCAAAGTGCAAGGCGATATCAAAGATGGTAAGGTAATGATTACTGAAGATGTTGGTGTTAAGATGAGATATCCAACATTGGGAACAGTAATGAAAATGAAAGGTGAGGATGCTGAATCTTTATTTGATATGATTCTAGATTGCATCGAATACATTTATGATAAAGAGAAGATTTATGGTGAGAGTGACTTCACAAGAGAAGAACTCTCTGATTGGGTAAACAATCTAAATCAAGGACAATTCAAAAATGTTAGTGCATTCTTTGAAGATATGCCCAAGTTGAAACATACGATAACTTGGAAATGTCCTAAATGCGGTGAAGATGAAGAAATGGTGGTGGAGGGCCTGCAAAGTTTTTTTACCTTGCGATGATACACGATTCTCTGACGAATATGTATCATATGAACTTTGCACTTATGCAACATCATAAATATTCATTAACTGAACTAGATAACATGATTCCTTTTGAGAGGAATATCTATGTGACTTTGCTAAAACAACATCTTGAGGAAGAAGAAGAAAAACACAAAGCAAGACAACGAAAGAGGTAAGTCACATGGCAGAAGATAAGAAAACCATTGATGCGGCCGCTGTAGAAGGCATGGACGCAAATGGTGATGGTCACATCTCAGCAGAAGAAATGGAGATGCATTTGGAATTTAAGAGGAAAGCACTAGAAGATGCTGATGCACAGAGAGATGCTATTCGTAAGATGGCATGGTTCTCGCTCTTTGGATTGTTAGTATATCCAATTGGTATTGCAGTAACTTCATTGCTTGGACTAGATACAGCGGCCAATCTAATTGCTGATATCGCCCCAACATATTTTGCATCAATTGCAGTATTGGTCTCAGCCTTCTTTGGCGCAGACGCATTAAAGAAAAAGTAAGGATAATCCATGGCTGAATTGCCTGATATCAATGAACAGATAGGAAAAGACCAGATAGCAAACGAGACTGACAATCGACAAAGATTGCAGAAAAGTCTTAGAGCAGGTCTTTTGAATGTCGTTAAATCTGTTGATGGTATGCACAATACCTTGCGTGATTTGTATGAAATGCAAAAAGCAGGGTGGGATGCACAGGCAATGCAGGCTGGCTTGGATTTGGAAGCCGCTAGAGAAGCATCTAGAGGTGGTGGCCTTGGTGGCGGTGGTGATGGCGACACTACTATCAATGGTGATGTCAATCTTGATGCTGGAAAAAGTAACTCCTTTCTTGGTAAAATAGGTAAAGGTATTACAGGTGCAATTGGCGGACTATTCTCTGGACTAGGTGTTGGGGGTGGTGCATTACTTGCTGGCGCTGGTATTCTTGCAGGCGGTGCTGGTTATCTTCTTACTGCACTAAGCGACTTTGATGCAGATAAAGTTAAGCAAAGTGTTATGACACTCTTATCCATCAAAGATGAATTTGGTAGTGCTGGTGAGTTCTTCAAAGAGTCTGGAACATTCTTCTTAGCGATGGCTGGTATCGGTTTAGGTCTTGCCGCTTTTGCTTTAGGACAAGGTCTATCTGGTCTCGCTGGAGGCATGACTGAAACTTTAGATTACTTCACTGGAGGCAACTGGGCAGAAAGTATAAAACAGAATGTCTTGACACTTCTTAGTATTGGTGACGCCGCTGGTGGTAATTTAAGTTTCTTAACAGACGCCGCTTTCTTTGCGGCCGCAATGGCAGGTCTAGGTTTAGGTTTATTCTTCTTTGCTATAGGAGAAGGTGCATCTGCTGTTGGTGGCGGTATGTCAGAAGCGTTAGATTATTTCTCTGGTGGTAATTGGGCAGAAGATATAAAACAAAATGTTTTGACTCTATTATCTATTGGTGATGCGGCTGGCGGTAATCTATCCTTCCTAACAGATGCGGCATTCTTTGCCGCCGCTATGGCTGGATTGGGATTAGGTCTTTTCTTCTTTGCTATTGGTGAAGCAAGCAGTGCTGTTGGTGGCGGTATGGGAGAAGCGTTAGATACCTTTACTGGCGGTAACTGGGCTGAAACAATCAAACAAAATGTTCTCACCTTGCTATCCATCAAAGATGAGGCTGGTGGTAATCTGTCAATGTTTATTGATTCTGCTGTATTTGCGGCGGCGATGGCAGGAATAGGCCTAGGTCTTGTTGCATTTGCAATCGGTGGTGTTGCTGGAGCGGCAGCCGCTGGTGCTGGAGAAGCGGTTGATAAATTTACTGGTGGTAACTGGGCTGAACAGATTAAACAGAATGTTATCACTCTTTTAAGTATTAAAGATTCACTAGGTGGAAATTGGGAAATGTTGAAGTCTGGTGGAGCATTCTTCCTCACCATGTCTGGTATTGGTGCTGGTCTTGCGGCATTCGCATTTGGTTCTGGCGCCGCTGGAGTTGCAGAAGCAGTCAATAAGTTTGCTAGTGAAGAAGACATGGCTGATAGGATTGTCAGACAAGTTAAAACATTATTGACACTGACAGAAGAGGGTGCAGTAGCAGAAGAAAAAGCAAATATATTCAGCAGAGTGATGGGCACCATCTCAAGTGGTCTTATGAAATTTGCTGGTGGTAAATTTGTAGCAGGGCTTGCTGATGCTGGAACAGCATTCCTAAACTTCTTATCTGGTGGCGAATCACCAATTCAAGAAATGTTAAATATTGCTGATAGAGCCGCTGATATTTTTGCTGGTGCTAATGCTATTGATAAAGTTGGTGACGCATTAAATAAGATTTCTGGTTTGAAGTTTGATGGTTCAAACATCAATATGACAGATTTTGCTAATGATTTGATGAGAGCAATTCCAGCGATTGAAACCGCTATTATGGGTGGAACAGTAGGTGAAGGTTTCTTCAGTTCTGGTACAACCATCAAAGGACTTGCATCACCAGACATTAAATTTGAGCAAGCGACAAAAAGAATTAAAGAACTGCAAATGGCTATCAATCCAAATGCAATGACTGCTACGACTGGTGCAGAGATTGATGTAAGAAGTTCTGAATTAGCAACTGCGGCAGCCGCTCCATCAGTTACAGATAATACTACAACCACAGCAATTACAAACAACACACAGAACAGTGTGCAGAGTACTACTGTTGCTTCAATGTCACCTTATCAAAGGAAAGTAGCAAGGATTGATAGAAAACGAGCAAGACTTGCTAAACTACAATACGGTTAAAAAAAGAGGGGGCGAAAGCCCCCTCAGTTTCTTGCGTCAGAGTGACGGTTAATCTTCTTCAGCAAGTTTCTCAAAGAAGGAGAGTGTATCATCGTCATCATCTCCCACACTTACCGAAGCCTGTTTAGGAGCAGGCGCAGACTTTGCTACTGGTGCTTCCACAACATTATCTTCAGCAGTTGTGCGAGGTTGAGGTGATGAACCATCCAAACCAAGAACACGATTCAGTCTTGCTTGCAGTTCTGCATAAGACTTAAAGTTCTTACGGTCTAGAAAATCTTGAAGTGAATACAAACCTTCATAAACCTTTTCAAGTTTATCATCGTCACCTTCAAGAAGTGGAGATGGACTATCGAACTCAGACTTATCGTAGTTGCGATAACCTTCCACATTACGAATCTTGAGTTTCAAATCAGCACCTTCCCAAAAATCAAAGGGATTGCATGGTGATTCATCTTCAAACTCAGGATTCATAGCCTCGTTAAGTTTGTCAAAAATCTTCTTACCAAACTTATAGAGGAATACTTTACCTTCATTCTCAGGATTGCTAGGGTCTTTTACCACATAGATGTTAGCGATGTAAGACAGCCTACGCTTCTGTTTACGAGCCTGTTCCTTACCAGCATCAGTGCCGTTATTCCACAATGATGAGTTATATTCAGATACAGGGTCTTTCTCACCGAAGGTAGTTAGTGAGTTCTCAATATACCAACCGCCTGGGCCTTGGAAACCGTGATTGAAAAGACGAACCCAAGGCAAGTCTTCACCTTTTGGTTCTGGTAGAAAACGAATCACAGCGTATCCGTTACCAGCCTTATCTACGGTAGGTTGCCAGAAGCGGTCATCAGCAGATGAACCTTCAGATGGTGTATTGATTTTGGTAGTCTCTTGGACTAGTTTGCTCAAAGAGTTTGAGCGTGACTTTTTTAGTGCGGCGAAATCTGTTGCCATATTTGTATACTCCGTATGTTTTTGTGTTTGTGTATAATTGTGTTTATAGTATCATAATGTAGATGCTTTGTCAAGCACTTTTTTCAAATTCGTATTCATGACCATTCACTTTGAAACTGGTCACTTGATACGAGTTCCAAGCAAGTTCTGTTTCAACTTCCTTAACTCGTTCTCTTAAAAGTTGA
>Ga0208428_1000283_pt1 | contig 25751 bp, 38 predicted proteins | sample DEB08_DNA_11_FD_184535 | JGI IMG/M metagenome (GOLD analysis project Ga0208428, IMG submission 184535) | Aqueous microbial communities from the Delaware River and Bay under freshwater to marine salinity gradient to study organic matter... | ecosystem: Environmental > Aquatic > Marine > Coastal ... | reverse complement strand
CAACGACAAAGAATATGAGCGGTGGAGCGGTACAGGTCAACGAGAACGGCAAGAGGGAGAACAAGGGCGGTACGGAGTGGAGCGCACAACTCCACGACCTAGCCAAGAGTCAGATGCTTCCGACACCCACGGCCTTCGATTGGAACACGGCACGGAGTCCCGAAGCCCTAGCGGAAGCCAAGGCGAAATACGGGAGCACTTTACAAGACACTTTGCGTCAACGGGCTGGTCAGGGTTTCCAACTTTCCCCCCTGTATGTGGAGGAGATGATGGGCTTCCCCGTAAATTGGACGACATTACCTTTTCTCGATGGAGAAGAGAGAGCATCAAGGCTTACGGAAATGCAATCGTCCCACAAGTAGCCTTACAAATCTTCAAGGCCATCGAACAATATGCCCAATATCCCGAAGCGTGAAAAGAAAAGACCTTGGAAGCGGCAACCGAAAGGACGCAAGCCACAAGGCGGGCGACTGCGAGAACCCGATCCACGATACCATACGAAGCAATGGCAACGGACTCGAAAACTCGTCCTGCTCCGAGACCCTTTGTGCGTCCTATGCGAGAGGCTTGGAAAACTCATCCCAGCCACCGTTGCCGACCACATCATTCCCGTGCGAATGCGCCCTGGAGAGGACGATAGATTCTACGACATCGAGACCATTAGAGGGCTTTGTACATCCTGTCACGCCCGAGTATCAGGTCGTCAAGCACACGGAAAAGAATGAGCGAACTATCCTATGTCCAATATGCGGAGGACGTGTTGAACGGGGACGTGGTAACGTCGAAGTACGTTCACAAAGCCGTTGAGCATTTCCATTCCGACCTCTCTGACGAACAACTAGACTTCTACTTCGACCCCGACGAGGCAGAGAAGTACATCACCTTCTTCTCTCGTTTCCTTAAACATAGCAAGGGGACATACGCGGGTCAGTCCTTCGAGCTGCTCCCGTGGCAACAATTTGTGATCGCCAACATCTACGGCTGGAGGAGTAAGGAAACGCACTACCGCAGATACCGCACCGCGTACATTCAGGTGGGCCGTAAGAACGGCAAGTCCACGATGTTGAGTGGCGTAAGCCTTGCGATGTTGGACTTCGATGGCGAGGAAGGTAGCGAGGTGTACTTCTGCGCCACCAAGCGCGATCAGGCTAGGATCTGCTTTGACGAAGCAACACGTATGGTTAGGTCTAGCCCGAGCCTCTCAAAGCGCATCGGGGTTCACCGAGCCAATATGCACGTCAACAAAACAAATAGCAAGGCAGAACCCCTGTCGAGTGACAAGAATAGCCTCGATGGGTTGAACGCCCACCTTGCCGTAGTTGACGAATACCACGCCCACCCCACCTCGGCAGTCTACAACGTTTTGAAGTCGTCTATGGGTAGCCGCAAGCAACCCTTGATGTTCACGATTACTACGGCAGGGTTCAACGTGTCAGGGCCGTGCTATCAGTTGGCGAAGACGTGCAAGGAAGTCCTTGACGGCAAGAAACGTGACGACTCTTTGTTCAGTATGATCTACGAACTTGACGAGGACGACGATTGGCGCGACGAGGAGACGTGGATCAAAGCGAACCCTAGCCTTGGTCATAGCATCAGTTATGAGTACCTCCGTCAGCAATGCGTCCAGGCGAAGAACTATGGCGGGGCAGAGGAGGTAAACTTCAAGACGAAGCATTGCAACCTATGGGTCAAGTCTAGTGAGACGTGGGTGAGCGACGAGATATGGCGAGAGAACGACCTTGGTGTGGTGGAGTGGGATGGCGAGCGGCCCTGCTATGGTGGACTTGACCTTGCAAGCGTAAGTGACTTTTGCAGTCTTGTCCTTGTTGCGCCTACCGACGATGGCGGTTACGACACCAAGCGATTCTATTGGCTACCCGAGGAGGCTATCGAGAAGCGGCTCTACAAAGATGAGAACACGATCTATATGGAGTTGCGCCACGCAGATGAGGTCACGGTCACTCCTGGAAACGTAACTGACTACGACTACATACGGAAGTGTATATCAGGATATTATGTGGAAAATGGTGTAGTAAAATTTGACGAAAATTGCTTGATGAAGCGGTATAATCTTCGTAGCATAGCGTTCGACAGATACAATAGTTCCCAACTCATAATCAATCTTACCCACGACGGGGTTGAGATGTCACCGATGGGTCAGGGTTACGTCAGTATGAGCGCACCTATGAAGGAGGTCTACCGCCTGATTTTGGAGCGTAAGTTGAACCACGAGGGAGATCCTGTACTCCGCTGGATGGCAGGAAACCTCGAAGTGACGTACGACCCCGCGATGAACTGCAAACCTGACAAGAGTCGGTCGCAGGATAAGATTGATGGGATCACCGCGCTGATTTGTGCAGTTGGAGAGGCTATGACTGAAACGCAGGACGATGCCTTCCCTGAAGACTACACAATCAGATTCCTATGACCTGCGAAGAGCGTCTTCAACTTGCTCGCAAACTAAACACACCCGAAGGCTTTGTTGAAGAATACCAAAAGCGACTCTACGACTACCCACGTAATGTCGACGCATACTACTCGGTTGAGAACGACTACTACGACCTCTTTGGCCGCAATCGCTATAGTTGTTATCAGAGTTTCCATACTATTCTTCGTCGCATCTTAAAAAGAAATCGAACATCGTAGATGCGTAAAGATTTAGAAAGCCATATAATTGCATAATGGCTGAAAACCGCAAGGGGTTCTTCACTCGTGTTCGAGAAGCGATCGCTCCTACCGCCCAGGTGGAAGAGCGGACGTACGACCCCGCCCTGTATTACCCTTGGCAGCCTACACGAAGCGGAGTGATGTTGAGCGAGGAGGGTGCTATGGCCGTTAGTGCCGTGTACGCCTGTGTCAACAAGATTGCAAGCACTATCGCTAGTTTGGATCTCGACTTGTACGAGATGCAAGAGGGTGTCAAGAAAAAAGACCGCAAACACGTCGCCTATCGCTTGGCTACACAAGAGCCAAATGAATATATGGGTGCGTATCACTTTTGGGTTTACCTCGTAAGTGATGCTTTGATGCACGGTGGGGGCTATGCCCTTATCGAGCGCGACCAAAATGGTCGTCCGAAGTCACTCAACCTTGTGCCTCCCGATCAGATCAAGGCCAAGGACTTGAACGGGCGACGCATCTACCTCTACCGCGAAAGTGAGGAGGCCCTCTTCAACGAGGATGTCCTTGCTATCGAGTGCTTCCGTGGGGTCAGCCCGATCCGCGAGCATATGGAGAATATCGGTCTGACGTATGCAGCTCAACAATATGGTGCTTCGTTCTTTGGTAGCGGAGGCAATATGAGCGGTGTACTTATGACCGACAAGACTTTGAGTGAGGATCAGTACCGACGCTTGAGCCAAACGTGGGATATGAAATACCACGGGATGAACGCAAGCCACGCTACGGCCATCCTTGAGGCTGGGTTGAAGTACGAGCGCGTGGGCATCCCACCCGAAACCGCGCAAGCCCTCGACACCCGTCGCTTCCAAGTGGAGGAGATCTGCCGCATCTTCAACGTCCCGCCTTCGCTTATTCAGATGAGCGGTGACGTGAAGTATAGCAACGTCGAGCAACAAGACTTGTTCTTTGCCAAGCACACTATCCATCCTTGGGTCGTAAACATCGAACAGGAACTCCGTCGCAAGTTGCTCCTGCCCGTCGAGCGTTCTAACTACGCCTTCAAGTTCAGTATGATTAGCTTGATGCGTGGAGATATGCAAGCGCGGGCCAACTATTATCACACTTTGTTGAATGATGGAGTGCTCTCCATTAACGAAGTTCGAGGGTTGGAAGACCGAAATAGTATCCCAGGGGGTGACCTGAATCTCGTCCAAGTGAATCAGATCCCGCTTGAGAGTATGTCGGACTACGCTAGTTACATCACGGGACAAAACACCGATGCCGACGTACAATAACTACCCCAAAGCTGCCCGTAGTGCGGCTCGTCGCGCCTTGAAGTTCAAGGAGACGCAGGGGACTTCGTGCGGCACTCCTGTCGGTTGGCAACGCGCCAATCAAATCGCAAGTGGCGAGTCTCTTTCTTTAGCAACCGTGAAGCGCACGTTTAGCTTTTTGAGCCGTGCCAAGGTCTACAATCAAGGCAAGTTTACTGACGCTGACGGCAAGCCTATCTGCGGAAGCATAATGTATGCCGCGTGGGGAGGCTCTTCTATGTTGCCTTGGTGCAAGCGCGTTATCGCAGAAGCGGAACGCAACAACGTTGAGGACAAAGAGGAGCGTTCGCCTAGACAAAAAGACAAGCATATGGAACAAGAACAAAGAACTACGGAGGTAGAGCGACGCAGTTACGTTGCCTCTGATGAGCACACCGAGGTGCGCTTGGCAGATGAAGGACGCACGGTCGAAGGCTATGCCGCAGTCTTCAATCAACCCACAATGATTGGGGCGGTTGAAGAGGTTGTATCTCCAGGAGCATTTGACGATCGTCTGATGGACGACGTTGTGGCCTTGTTCAACCACGATATGAATATGCCACTAGCACGTTCATACAATGGTCAGGGCACGTTAGAGTTGAAGGTTGATGAGCACGGGTTGTACTACAAGTTCAACTTGGGCGATCAATCTTACGCCAAGGATCTTGCCGAGAGCATTAAGCGCGGTGATGTCCGTGGCAGTAGCTTCGGCTTTGTCGTCCGCGAAGACGACTACGAGAAAAAAGACGACGGGACATATCGTCGGACGATTAAGAGCCTTGCTCGCATCGCAGATGTTTCGCCTGTGGTATCACCCGCCTACCCGCAGACCTCCGTTAAGATGCGCGATGCTATCGCGGCTTTGGAGGCCGAACCCGAGGTTGTCGAAGAGACACCCGTACAAGATGAAATCCAGCCTACGTCTGCCCCCAAGCGGAAGGTAGCGGAGGCACTCCTTTCTATTCACCATCACAAAACCCTTTCAAAATGAAAACTTCTTTGAAGTTGAAGGAAGAACGTGCCTCTCTGATCTCTGACCTGGAGGCACTCGTGGACACCGCCAAAACAGAAGAGCGGGAGTTCACGGAACAAGAAGAGGCTCGGCAGGCCGACCTCAATGAATCCATCTTCTCTTTGGACGAGAAGATCGCTAACGCTGAAAAGACCGAGGCTATTATGGCCCGTTCTATGGCAGGGGAAGCGTCCAAGTCCGAGGAGCGCGAGATGACCAAGGCGGCTGAAAACTACGACTTGCAGTCTGCCATCAATCAGTTCCGTCAGAACGGACGATTGGAGGGCTTGGAAGCCGAGATGAAGCAAGAGGCTCTCAACGAGTTCCGCGCTTCAGGCATCACGCCAATGGGTCAGATCCAAATCCCAATCGGATTGACCTATCGTGCCGCTGGGCCTACGACGGCTTCAAATGTTGTGGGTACGCAACAACAAGGCATCTTGCAGGGTCTCGTCCCTGACTCCGTAGTCGAGCAAGCGGGCGGTAACCGCCTTACGGGTGTCTCGGGCACGGTGCGTCTCCCATCTTTGCCAACCGATGCCACGGCTAAAGTGACCGAGGTTCAGCAAAAGGGACAGGGTAGTGCTATCGAGTCCGTTGACATCGACCCCGTGCGTTTCGCATCGGTGATCAACGTGTCAAATCAGACGTTGGCATTGTCGAACGCTTCTTTCGATGCCGCAGTTGCAGCTCAATTCCGTCGCCACTCGGGTGGTTTGATGGACGCACAGGCTTGGGCTAACTTCGTTACTGCCGCTGGTGGCACGACGTTGCGTAGCACGACTGCTGTTGCCGCAGTTCCGTCAATCGACTTCGCTTCTGCGAACGACTTGATTGCCGCTTTGGGTGATGCTGACGCGTTGAACGCTTCTGCTACCTTCTTCAGTTCTCACGGACAACTTGCTACGGCACGTAGCCAACAAGCGGTCACCAACGGAGGTATTCCTACGTTGCAAGCCGACGGCACGATTGCGGGCTACAAGGCTTACGGCCATAGCCAAATCACTGCCGCTTTGATTGCTGACACGGCTCGTACGACGGATGATGTATTTGTGGGCGGTGACAGCTCTACTGCCATCACCAACGAGTCATCCTTGTTGCCGTTCTTCCTGATCAATATGAACGACGTTTACTGCTGCTACTGGGGCGGTGCGGACTTGATCGTGGACAACGTGACGCTTGCCGATAGCGGTCAGACGCGTATGATTATGAACTACTACGCTAACTGCAACGTGGCTCACGCGGCCTCTGCGGTGTACTGCGAGGTAGCCTAATAGTTGATTCGACCCCCGACCCTATGCCACGCACGTAAAAGCACGGCCAATGGGGTTGGGGGTTTTTAATCCTTTCGAGATATGACATTTAGAAATATCCGAGGTTACATCTACCTCGAAGGAAAGTTGTTCTGCACTCCTGGGGCGGACTTTATGTTTGCGCGGGTGGCAGGTGTACAAGAAGAGGACGTTGAAATCTGCATTGATGCCGACGCGTTGAGTGCTGACGATCCGTTGGAGTTGATTCTCTCGCACTATACTGCGGTGAACATCGACGGGACGTTCTACGATACTGCCGCGGCTGCGGTGACGGCTATCAATGGAATCTTGGGTGCAGATAGCCCATTGTCTCTGCCAAAGTTGGTTAGTGTTTCAGACCTTCCAACTTCTAACACAGGACTAGCGGTAGGCCAATGTTATCAGGCTTCAGGCTATATCCGTATTAAGACGTAAGAATGCAACCGCATCCTCACATAAGGTTTGACAAGACGTACGCGCAGTCGGGGAGTTTGATCGCAGGATCGCTCCCTGACCTTGCCGCGCTCAAGACTCATTTGCGTATCGACTACTCTTCGGAGGACACGTACCTGAACACGCTTCTAGAGACGACTCAATCTTATATCGAGGAGTATTGTGACGTTGTGTTCGGAGACTGCGATTGGACGGCATATTGGGACTATGCTTACCCCGTCGTCTTTGTGAACAAGAACTTTGAGATTCTAAAAACCACAGGTGGTAACGCGCCTGTCTTGTACGAGCTGCAATCTAACGGGACGTATAGCGCGGTTGATTCGGACGACTATTCTATCGACTATATCAACTCGCCCCTTCGCGTCCATATGAAGAGCGGATTCGGCTCATCTGCTAACGAACTCAACAAATACAAGTTGGAGTTTACCACGCAGACTAAAAGCGTCCCTAAATACGTGTATCAAGCGTTCCTTATGATCGCTGGGCACTTCTACGAAAACCGCCAAGACGTAGGTCGTGAGCGCGTCTACGAAGTGCCTTTGACGAGCAAGCACCTGCTCGAACGCTACCGCACGAAAGCCTTTACCTGATGTTCAACCTCGGATCACTCAATAAGGAGATCGAGTTGTACTCTCCCGACGAGGAGGTCAACGACTTTGGCGAAACCCAAACTACGGGTTACACCTTGCAGATTACGGCTATGGCCCGTCGTCGTGACATCGAGTGGTCTACTATTGGGGAGGAGGCTCACGGAAAGCAACTTGTGGTGGAGGCTAGGACGGAATTCTACATTAAGAAGTTCCGATCGGAAATCACGGAGAAGTGGATTGTCAAGTACAACAATCGGTACTATGAGATCACCCGTGTTGACGAATTTGGCAAGGCGGAGTACACGCGTATTCTTGGCTTGCGTCGAGATAACTGGACACCGACCATTAATGTACGCCCTCGCTAATGGCACTACGCAGTAGCAAATATGCTCCTAACGTAGTCTTCAACGCGACGGACATCGCGTACTTCGAGAAGCGGCTTCAGGTTCTTACGGGTATGACCGTGAAGGAGCGGAGACGAGAGATGGAGAAGTTGACGACGTACGCTTTGATACCCACAAAGAAGCGTATGAAGACGCTTGCCCCAAAAGGCAAGACGGGTAGCTTGAAGAAGAGCATCGGCACGGTCACGGCCAAGGCTACGGGCTACGGGTCTCGGGTCGGTAGTCGTACAGGCCCTGTAATTAGGGGCAAGAGCAAGCGTCGTGTGTTCCACGCGCACCTTGTAGAACTAGGCACAAAGAAGAAGAAGAAGACCGTGAAGGCGGGCAAGAACCCCTTTACGTTCTATAGCTTCCGAGCGGGTCGCGTTTTGCGTCGCAAGACGATCAACCACGGCAGTAAGGCCCAGCCATTCGTCGAACCCGCATACCAACAAACGAAGCACGAATACGTGCCGCGTATCAGGGAGAAACTTGTCCGTAGACTTCGTACCTTGGTTGCAGGAAGTCCCACCCGTCGCCATTCAGGTTTGCGTACGATGAACAAGAATGCGGCAAAAGCCCTCGGTCAATGATCCACGTCATTCGCAAGATCCTCGTAGATACCCAAGCGGTGATTAACCTTGTCCCTGCAAGCCAAATCAGTCTTGTGATGGCACGACAGGGGATGGAGCGTCCCTATATCGCAATCGACCTTGAGGGCACGGGCTTCGAGCGTAGCAATCAGGGTATTGCCCAGGAGGTCTACAACATAGTAGTCTACGTCACCGACACAAGTATGAGTGATGCTTGGGCTATCCACGATGCGGTCAAACAGGCTTTGTCGGAGTTCAGCGGCACAAAGACCGTGGACGGGGTGGCGTACCGCATAGGCCATATTAGCCTTACCGACGTGCTGACGGATGCCCACGAGCTGCACGACTTCTATATCTTGGCTTTGACGTTAAACGTGTTCGTCTACCCTTAATCGAACGAAGTTTGACCACAACTCATCTTGAAAATCTAATCTTGCATCATATCACATAGAAATGGGAGCAATCAAAGGAAATGCCTGTACGCTTCAGTACAAGGCTGAACCAACAAATAATGCGGACGCAATCCCCGACGCTTTGACAGGCTACGCCTCTCTTGTCGGTGTCACCTCTGCAAGCATCAGCGTCTCTAACGCCACGTTCGAGGCTACTAGTATCACCGATGAAACTGCGGAGACGACAACGCGCGATTTTGCCGTTGGCACGACGAGTTGCTCCCTGTCCGTGGAAGGAGTCTACGATCCTGCCCTTGCCGACAACGCTGACGAGTTGTTCACCCTGTGCAAAGCCAAGACTCGTGTTGGCGTGTTTTGGTACAACAACCAAGCCGAAGACAACGCGGTTGGCGGTGTAGGCTTCTGCACTAGCTTTGAACTCTCTGCTGGTATGGACGACTTTGTGAGTTTCTCTGCCTCCTTTGAATTGGAGGGTAACCCTGTAATCAAGACTCTTGACTGATGGCAACGATTAACGCGAACACAGTAGCTATCTACATCGACGTAGATAACGGAGCATTCAGCACGAACCCAGGTGAATCCGTGGGCGCAAGCCCCGCTCTGAAGCCCGTAATGTATAGCACCTCGGCTTCGATTAGCGTGAGCAACGCCACGTACGAGACCAACTACAAGGCTACAACTGCGGCTACGGCTGGAAGTACTCCAAGCCTTGCTCCAACGCGAGCCTTTGCCGTAGGCACGACGACTTCTAGCATCACGGTGGAAGGTGTAGCTTCGTGGGACACTTTGACGAGCTGCCTCGATATGAAGGTCTTGTTCGACGAGTGCATCGGCAAGGATAAGGTCACCGCGGTGTGGTCAAGCACGGATACCAACGGCACGGCTTACGGAGGTACGGGCTACATCACTAGCTTCGATTTGTCTTCAGGGGTGGACGACTTCGCCACGTACTCCTGCACGATTGAACTCGTTGGTGATCCTACCTCAGTAGCGTAAGATTATATCTCGCTTTGTTGTAAATTGTCGGCAAATAGCCGACGATGAATCAACTATCAGGTAAGTTTGAAGTAAAGATTGGCAAGGACTCGTTCACTTGCCATCTTTCTATGAATGCGTTTCGGATCTTGTGTGAACGCGAAGATCTGAAGTTCCACCAAATGGACGCATATCTCCAGGAGAAGCCCTTGACCGCAGTTCCAAAGGTCATCTACTACGGGCTGATCAACCACATTTACTCTTCCAAAGGAAAACTCGAATCGCTCCCTGATTACGAGTTTTTCTGCTCTCAAGTCCTTGATAGCCCCAAGGTGCTTGAAGAGTACACCGAACTTATCGCCAAGGCGTTTATGGGCGAGGAAGAGCCTACCGAGAAGGAGGGAAACAAGTAAGCGGCCAAGACGAGACCCCCCGCGATTGGCACTCCATATATGTGGAGGGGTTGTCCTTGGGCTTGTTGCCCGAGACGTTTTGGTCGATGACTTTCTTCGAGTACGCCAATTACTCTAGATATATCTTGGAGGAAGACAAGCGGATGTGGTGGCACACCTCTTCGCTTATGGCTCTACACGCCAACCTGAACCGAGATCCAAAGCGTACTCCCCAGCCGTTCAAGCCCGAGACGTTTTACCCATATGAGACGAAAAAGAAAAAAGCAAAGTTTGTTCATCAAATAACAAACGAACACCGCGACCTTACGTCACAATGGGCACAAAAATTCAAGGACAAAGATGGCGCAACAGGAAATAAGTAAGCTATCGGTACTTCTTCTCTTTAACACCGAGAACTTTGAGAAGAAGCTATCCGATGTCCAAAGACACACAAAGAAGTCAGGAGCGGCTCTGACACGTGTTGGTCAGCAAGTAAGCCTTGGCATCTCACTACCTCTCGCTATCGCGGGTCAGAAGATCGCGGAGACCTCTACGGCCTTCGAGTATCAGATGGCTCGCGTTCAGGCTATTAGTGGGGCTACCTCTCAATCGTTCGTACGCCTTCAGAAGAACGCAGAGGAACTTGGTGCAAGCACGATCTATACGGCTACTAGTGTAGGCCAACTCCAAGAGGAGTACGCAAAGCTAGGCTTTACGGCTTCCGAGATTACGGCAGTCACGGAGAGCACCTTGAGCCTTGCCCAGGTGACGGGTGCTGACCTCGGTCGAGCTGCGGAGATTGCGGGTAGTACCCTCCGCATCTTCGGGAAGGACGTAAGCGATGTTGGTCAGGTCAACGACGTTATTGCCGTTGCTATCAGTCAGTCGGCCTTGGACTTCGAGTCCTTTGCAGAGACTATGAAGTACGCGGGTTCGCAAGCCGCTATCTCTGCCGTCAGTATGGAGGAAATCTCCGCGGCAATGGGGGTGCTTGCTAACCGTGGTGTGAAGGGTTCGATTGCAGGTACTCGCCTCCGTATGATCTTGGCTAAACTAGCCGAGGAGGGAGGCAACACCCACGACAAGTTCATCGAGTTGATCAACGGCTCAATGACAATGACCGAGGCTATCGACCGCTTCGGTGTCCGTGCCGCCTCTGCCGTACCTGTACTTCAGGAGAACCGCGATGAGTTCTTCGCCTTGGAGAATAGTATGATCCAAGCCGCGGGCACTCTTGAGGTTATGCAGGAGGTGATGGACGATACATCGTTCTCGGTTCAGAAACGCTTGGTGTCGGCCCTTGAGAACTTGAGCATCCAATTCGGTAAGGTTCTTCTCCCCGTCGTCAACTTCGTCGTAGAGGCCGTAATCCACCTTGTCAACGGCTTCTCGCGTATGCCTGGGGTTATCAAGGTTCTCGTCGTCGCCATCGGCACTCTGCTCACGGTCGTACCGCCTCTCTTGTTTCTCCTCGGTCAGGCTAAACTAGCCCTGCTCGATTTGAGCATAATGTTTCCTCGGGTGGGTATGGCCCTTTCCACTATGCTTGGCCCTATCGGTCTTGCGGTCACGGCAGTCTCTCTGCTTGCGATCGGCCTATATGATATGTTTGTTAGTGGCAGTCAGGCAGAAGGTATGCTTGGCCGCATCGAAGCCGCCAATGCCGCGGCAGGGGAGGCCGCAGGTCGAGTCCTTGGCCCTATCAAAAGCCTTATCGCGGAGTTCGGTAATGAGAACACGACGTTGCTCCGCAAGCAAGAGATCCTAAATGAGTTGATGCGTAGTCAGCCCGACTACTTCAACAATCTCAATACGGAGACGACGACCGTGGACGACTTGGCTTTGGCTTACGATCGCCTGTCGAGTGCTATTCAGCAAACGGCTAAAATGCGGGCGTTGCAGAGTCAACTGACACGTATCTCACAAGAACAGGCCGCGGCCATCGGTGAGCAAGTCAAGGCTCAACTCGAACTTGAAGACATAGAACAAAGGGCTGCGGCAGGGGAGAGGGGCTATGCGCCATACCAAACCACTATTATGGGTGGGGATGGAGGCCGAACGGGAATGACGCAAATGACGATCGACCCGAAACTTGCCCGTAAGAAGGAACTGAATCAAGTTATCAACGACCAACAAGCAATCTTCGACGACCTCCAGCGTCAAGCTATACGCTTGCAGGAAATGATGGTCGCAGAGGATGGCGTAGCGGGTCTCTTGGCACGTCTTTCCAAAATGGGAAGAGGCGGTACGGGAGGCGGCTTCTCGGGCGATATGGGCGAGGAGGTCAGCGACCTTGAGAAGGTTATGAATCGCCTTGCCACCACTCTCAATGCCATTGATAAGGAGGCCGAGATGTTCGGTACTGACGGCTTGAAGATTGGGGAGCAACGCCTTGCGGCTTATACTGCCGCGTTCAAGTCACTTGTCGATTTGAGTTTCGAGGGACAGGATGTCAAGGACAACCTCGAAATGGTCAAGAAAGAGATTCAGCAACTTGTCGGCACGGTCGGGGAGGGGCAGAAGTTGGAGGAGGTCAACGACGCTCTCGACAAATACTTCGATCGCAACGACTCTCTGCTCAATCAATACCAAGCGGGATTGCTCACCGCAGAGGAGGCTCGCAACCAACAAATGAGTATGCTGGCAAGCACCCTGCCCACCCTGATCGACCTTATGGGTGAGGAGGACGCTATGGTGCAAGCCTTGATCGCCTCGTACCTCGCCCTAAAGAAGGCCAAGGATGAGAGCAACGAATCGACCGAGGACACCCTTGCGGTGGAGAAGGCGCAGATGCAGCTCACACGTCAACTTAACGACGTGGTGATGAACTTCGGGGCTTCGCTCGGTCAGGCGGCTACTGATAGCAAATCGTTTGGGCAGGGCGTGTTGCAAGCCATTAAGGATGCGGTACTCGCCACCCTCGAACTTGCTTACGCTCGCATCATTACCAATGCCCTTGACCCCAAGAACCCCGCCAACCAAGCCTCGTTTGGTCTTGCGGGACTCGGAGCTGCCGCCCTCGGTATGGGACTCCTCACGGGTATGATCCGTGGCATCGAGATCCCCTCCTTCAGCAAGGGTGGTATCGTCCAGGGGACGCAACTCGCAATGGTCGGTGACAACCGCTCGGGCCGCGAGGCTATCATTCCTCTTGAGAAGCTACCTTCTCTTATGCAGAAGATGGGCGGCTACGGGGGCACACGAGTGTACGGACACCTCTCGGGATACGACATCGCCTTGAGTAGCGAACGATCAGGCAAACGCTTTCAACGAATCTCGTACTAATGGCAATAATCAAGGCTTTTCGGGCTTACCTCCCCACGCGAAATTCTGACACCTACCGCATCACCATATATGATTTGGCCGCAGATCCTGTTGGCGCGGTGAATCTTCCATTATATGGTTACACGGCAACTACCACCTCGAATCCGCAACCTATCAATGTCATTCACGAGTCTGTAAGCATCGACTACGACGCTTCAACTGACACCATTCACGCGCCTGTTATTGGCTCTCGATTGGAAATGACGTGCTTGCTACAGGACGACTTTAGCGAGAATCTTATTGACATCATTAACGCAAGGAAAGAGGGTGAGATTGCAGTTAAGGTAGAGCGGCACGATGGGGGTTCTACTGACCTTACCTCTGACGCTAGGTACGACGACTTTTGGATTGGGTGTCTTTCTCCCGAAGGCATTACTTACGCCTTTAGCGAATTGCCTCGTGAGGTCAATTTGATATTTACCGATGGACTAAGCCTTCTGCGAGATGTTCCTTATGAGAAGGCTGACGGCACTCCATACTACGAGGACTCTGTGTACGAGACTATGCGTACGCAGATTGGCAACTGCCTTTCTCACCTACCGCATATCGACTTGTTTACCGACACGATAAACGCGCCATTCTTTGTGGAGCAACTCGATATGTACCATTGGAATCACGTCGATGACACAGATCAGAGGCCACATAGCGTCCTCGATAAGTCAGGGACGAACCAAAAGATATGGTATGACTTCAGGATGCACGAGAACCCGTTTAACAGGAAGCAACGCCTTTCCTCTGCTGGGTCTACGTGCTATGAAGTCCTAGAGGATATAATGACTGCCTTTGGCGTTTCCTTGTTCCAATGGATGGGTGCTTGGATGGCCGTCAGTCCATTCCTAGAAGATGGAGGATCTGCTCCCGAGCAAGACTTACGCGCTTGGAAAGCCGACAAGCGTAGTATGATTGACCCTGCCTATCAGGATTCTGCCTCTACTTCTGCCGACGGATATTTAGACGATTTCCCAAACAGGATTGATTACCGCAATGCGGTTATCCTCCAGGGGAGCAACATCTCATATTTTAATGGTGTTCGTGGTGTTTCATACACACATACAAAAGGCGGTGCTCCCTTGGCTATGCGGGAACTACTGCCCGTAACCATTCACGGAGATTTATTCAACTTGAACGAGGACTACTGGATTCCACCTCAAGAACTTGGTGGATCGGCAGGAATCACGTCAATACTAGGCACGAGCTTTCCCTTGGCTAATCCCGACATCACGGTCACGGGCGGTCAGCAACTTGTAATCAAGGGCCGCGTTGTGATAGATAGCCAACTGACCGCTTCCGACATTGATTGGGTTGGCGCACAACCTATCTTGAGTTTTAAGATTGTCGTCGGGGGTCAATATTTGAGTCAGGACGTAGACCTCGTTCCTGTTGCTGATGTAGATAGTATTGAAAACTTCGGTAGAATTCATATCGCGTTAGGCAACCCAATCAGTCCTTTGGGTTTAGATGTTCAAACGTGGCGGCCTATAGAGATTAGTAGCGACGTTGAGTGGACAACAACAACGACTGACACCTTTGACATACCGTTCTTGATTCCAGGGCAGATGTACCCTGAAATCGACACGATTGAGCATAGCGACGGAGAAAACGTACGAACATTTCCCGTTGGTCTAAACACGATTCGCCACGAAACGCAAGCGTCACGTATGCGCTTCCGTTGGTCTGACAGAAACAAGGAGAATGACCTTGTGCTCGAAATCATAACTCCTGAGCTGCCTGGTGACGAAACCGATATTTACACAGGTCTTGAGATTGATGTCAATGTTCAGATTTTGACGAATACTAATGGGGTAACAGCATTTACAGATGCAAGTGTACCTTATCAAAATGCTCGCATCCACAACTTCCGCGTCCTCGTCGGGGAGAACAAGGATGAGGAGGACATCTTGTATATCGCCACATCAGACGACACCAAAGGACTCGAAGTCGTTGACGGAGGACAGACTCTCATAGCTAGTAGATTGTCAGACTATTGGGGTGACTTAGGTGTTATCTCGGCAAATAGCCCAGGACACATTAGTGACGGGAGCGAAGTTGGCCCGCATTATGCGGGTTGGTTTAGTCAAGCTGCAAGCGGTGAAGACCCAACTACGGCAAGCGACGGAAAGACGACAATGGAGATTGTTGCTCAGGAGCACCTAGCTTTGCGTAAGGAGATGTCGCGGTTGTTCAACCTGCAACTTCTTGTACACGATCATCACCTTGATCTGCCGCGGCCTCTGCGTCGTATGCTTATCGAGACAGGATCTACTGATGCGGTAGTTCATATCCTTAAAACCACATATAACCTGATGGCAGGTCAGTTCGATTTGCTCGGATTTCAAATAGCGCGTGTTGGCTCGGGAATCTCAGGAACGACAAGTGTTGACGCAGCTGACATCCACAGAAAAGGGCCGAAACTACCTCCTGGGCCTATGCCTAATTCTAAGACCAATAAGGTTTCGGGTGTGACATCGGCTGATGTAACTAAACTGGTCAACCTTGATCAAGACAAAGACGACCTCGAAGCACAATCCTTTTTCCTCGAACGATAATGGCAAACAACTTTAAGAGCGTTGAAATAACGCGAACCGCTGGTGGAAGCCCTACGCTTGTTAATTGTACCACGACAAGCGCAATCGTATCTAGTATTCTAGTCGCGGTTGCGGACGCTGGTTCTGCGGTCAATCCCGTAGCATCTATGGAGTTGTTCCTTCAAAAATCAGGCGGATCTGTAGTGAGCTTGAAAATTATTAAGGCTGGCACAAACTTTCTGGTTAAGGGAACTACTACGGAGATGCTCGAAAAAAACATCGTCCTTGAAAACGGTGACGCATTGATTATGACTTTTGGCACATTCTCAGGTGGCGGGTCGGTCACGGTCGTCGCTAACTATATGGAGAGGACTGCCTCCGTAGCCACTAGCAACCTTGCCGACCTTAATGATGTCTCATCTGCTGCCGCCACAAGCGGGCAGGTTTTGGCTTGGGATGGGACGCAATGGGAGCCAACCACGTCTAGCGGGACATTGACCGACACAGGTGATCTTGCCGAGCAATCGTCGGGTACTGAGCCGTTGAATCGGTATATGAAGAACCTGAACTCTCTTGCGGCATTGACTGACGGGGTTTCTAGTGCCCCCGAAGATGTGTTGTCAGACACTCCAGGCAATGTCAACTTCGTAGTAGAGAACAATACGCTTTCTCCCGCGCCACCACAGAAGGTCACCTTTGATCAAATTATTCAGGCCCTTATGGTTGGCCCTCTAACTGACATAGCCAACGATCCTAGCAACAACCTTTCCCTCGCCACCTTTACAGGTTCGGGAGGAGTTGGTGATTTCAATAATGATGGAGAGGTAGGCTCGGGTGACTTGTTGGATTTTTTGACTTGGTTCGGAAATTCTTGGGCTGGGGCTAATAGCAATCTGTTTCAGCCATCTAAAATGACTTTTACCGACGGGGTGAATACTTTGCTCAACGACACCACTTGGACTACAATACAATTTGATTCGGCTGACTACACGGTGACCGCAGGAACTCAAAATGTGACTGTTGATCACACGACTAATCATAGCCTCAAGCTAACGTCTCAAACTAGTCCTTATCTTTTGAAGGATGTTCCTAACAAGTATATTGAATTGTCCACCGAGGAGGAAGTACTAGCCATAGTTACGACCGAGATTTCCAATCAGAGAATTACAATCCGAGCAACCATAGATTTGTACGACTCAAGTGACATTGCCCTAGGCTCTCAGGCTACGTTTGAATGGCACGAAAAGGGTTTTTGGGAAGCATCTACTCACGCTTGGACATACCCAGGTGTTAGGACAATTTTGAACTCGGAGATAGCCGCCCTATGTAGCGTTACTGATGGTATGGAGAACGGGTCTTTTCACTCTGTTGTGATTACTTTACAGGCTAAGACTAATTCAGGTAATGCTACACTAGACTTGAGAACACCAGTGATTACACTAAAGCAAGCATAAGTACGATGGCCGATATTAAAATCATATCCAAACAAAATGGGGTGGCGGTTGTGTTGCCCACCGAAACCGTGTTTCTCGGTGATCCCGATGGCGACTATGTAGCTGAGGCTGGTGCTCTGTCAACGCAGCTCAACATCAAGCGAGACATAGACACCTTCTACGTCGTAAAGAACGTGGTGTGGACGGACATCAAGGACTCAGCGGGAGTTCAGATTGGAACGTCGCGCGACAACTGCGTTAGCGTTCTCAATAGCAACTACTTCAACCGCACGTCAAAGATTCAAGAGCTTGACAACGTAGACTTCCAGAATACGATTGCGGCAGATCAGGTTCTGAAGTTCGTGGATATTGGAGGTGGCATACTTCGGATCAGCAATGAGCTAGAGCCCGATGTTGTTGCTGAACTAGTTTCCGCCACGTCTATATCGGCTGGGGACAAAACTACGATTCAAACTAACATCGGTGTAGATCCAGCAGGCACAGATAATAGCACGGACGCAACGGTAGGGGCTACGGCTTCAGACGTTCTGAAGATGGCGGCTGGACAAAACCTTGGGGCGTTTGACGCGGGGGCTGACAAACTTGTCTTTTGGGATGACTCCGATAGCAAGCTGACTTACGCCACGATCGGAACAAACCTTACTATGACTGGCACGACTTTGAGCGCGTCAGGTGGTGGCGGTGGTGGTGGTGGTGGAGCTGGCGGAGGTAACTTTATGATTACGGGCTTCACGACAACAACCACGCAACAATGGTATGCCCTCTATCTGCCTTATGCTAACAGCGTCCGCACCTCAGGGAACTGGCAACACTATCAGCTCTACCATATGCCCGCCGCTGGAAACATCGACAAGGTGAGCGCACACGTTCAAGGCGCGGCACAAATCAACTTTGGGGTGAGTATTAACCCCGTGCAGAAAGTGCCCAATAACATCCAAACAGGGGGCTACGATTACACATGGAATGTCCCCTACACTAGTTCGGATTACACCGAAGCACACGCCCCTACAGGGTGGTCCTTTAGCGCAGGCGATGAAATTGGATTCGCTTTTTACAATGCCAATGGCGGCACTCCTTTTTACGTTACGTTCAACGTCTGTTTCTCCTTCACGTAATGCACAACACGATCACACAAGAGCAACTCGAAAACGAGTGGTTTACTATGAAAGACTTAGCCGAGTGCCTTATTGCACTATCTGAGGAAGTCGAAACGTTAAAGGCCCGCATAGACGTTTTGGAGGCGGGTAACGCCCGCTAAAAATCTTGGTACAAATCAGAATTTGTTACTATTATGTACACTCTGACCCCCGTAAGATGGTATATGACCAAGGAGAATTTGCTCAATATACTAGGGCTAACAATTTCATTTGGAATGCTTTCTGACTACCTTGCCACAGGTCTAAGCCTTTTGGCAGCTTGCACTCTTATTTGGATGAATGCGGAACGCGCTTTAGAGGCTAGAAATTCACGAAAAAAACATACATCAAAAAAAGATGATTGACTTTATTGTTGAAAACTGGGGTGAGCTGCTCATCGCACTCCTCGCATTTACGAAGGTGATCGTAAATCTTATTCCTTCAGAGAAGCCAACACAAGTGTGGGCAATCTTTGATACCATTATCAACGCAATCGTAGAGGATCGTGTCACAAGCACCAAAAAGAAGTCTTGATCTAAAAGGCCAACGACTCAACGTCAACTTCGACAAAATCATTCTGCATCACACCGCCACCAAGCGGTCAAAGAAGTACGATGTAGAGTGGTGTCGTAAGCTGCACGTAGAGGAGAAGGGGTGGCACGACATCGCTTACCACGTCTACATTGAGTACGACGGGAAGATCAAGGTAGGCCGTCCCCTACACAAGCGCGGAGCGCATTGCCTTGGGCAAAACACGACCTCTTTTGGGGTATGCTTTGTAGGCGGCCTAGATAGCGACGGAGAGGCCGCGGTTACGATCACCCCGAGTCAGCAAAAGAGCGTCGCCACGGTCATCCAAACGCTCCGTGAGTTTGCAGGTACAGAACTGCCCGTCTACTCTCATTGCGAGTTCCGTAATACCTTCTGCCCAGGGTTCAACGCATCCGAGGTAGATTGGTATGAGTTCCTCCAATGAGCGAACACGAGATCCAAAGCACCCTTGTGGATCTCGTAAAGGAGCAATACCCTCACATCCTGTATTGTGCGACTGTGGGGGGTGCAAGAATGAGAATTGCCGAGGCAAAAAAGATCAAGCGTCAGGGCTACCGAAAGGGAGTACCTGACCTTATCTTTTATGAACCTCGGGATGGCTACCACGGCCTATGTATAGAGATTAAAAGAAAAGGAGGCCAACCATCACCGCACCAACGTGCTTGGATAGCTGACCTCCAACGGAGAGGTTATCAAGCCCTTATCTGCAAGGGACTCGATCAATGTATCGAGGCGTTCGAGAGTTATTTCAAAACTCCGCTAATTCCTCGAAAACAGGCTGAACCTGAATAGAAACGCTTTGTCCCAACACGCGCGCCCACTTCTGTAGTGTGTCAAACTTCGGGCACAAGACTCCACGCTCATACTTTGAAAGGGTTGACTTGTCAATCTCTGACATAGCCGCAAGTAAGTCCAGGCTTACACCCTTGTCCTTCCGTACTTCCTGTAACTTCGTACACAAGTCTTTGATCTCTTCCATATGCCAAAGGTAGGCAAAAGGTTCAATCAATCCAAGTGATCTCCACTTGAAATGCCTCCATTACATCTGAACTGAATGATTCAGGATACGACTCGCGTAAAAGATCCATCACTCTCGGTGTCACTAAAAAGTCTATGACCCTGCTTTCTTCCTTAATTCTGTCGGCTCTTAATCTTCCAGTTACAGGACATCGACCTGCATCGTATTCTAAATACGTCAGGTCTTTGCTCGCTCTTACGCGAACGATAGTAGGAGAGACTTTCATTTCTCTTGGCAGCGGTTTTCGGTAAATGAAAGACAAATAGGAACGATCGAGATGGCAGACAATACAACTGCCATCCAAGACATTCCATTCAGCACGATGTCATTACAAGCGGTTGCGGCTAGCAACCCTCCAATGGTACGCTTTGCACTCCAACGCTTCAGGTCTCCTTTGGTTTTAAAGACTTCGGTTAAGTCTAGGCTCATAAGCGTTTGCAGGAGTTTGTTCTTCACTCTAAATCACAGATATATCGAATAAAGCGAGACAGATCCCTTTGACTGGGTGCGTAATCATACCTTACATCGAGTTTGTTCATTTCAAAAGTTGTGGTCAATTGCTTGAACCTCAACAAGGACAAATCCGAATCTAGGATTTCAGCAACGTAGTTCTCGTGTACTTTGTCGTAATACCGACATTGCCTCAAAAGATTTAGCAAATAATTTCGCATCCGTTCGGTGACCTCGGGCTTTTCGAGTTCCTCGAACACTTCATCTATCCAATCACTCATCGTCTTGGACATTCTCGTCCTCCCCAAAGACACGGTGCTTGTATAGCCCCACAATCTTCAGGACGGCACGGCTCAAAGCCCGCTTCTCTGCCGTAGCCACGTAATACGCATTGCGGCAGTTTTCAGGCCCAGCCTCCCCAAAGGTTTCAACGATGCGGTCTCCGCTTGAAGCGATTGCTTTGAGCACTACGAAGTCCCGATCCATCTTAATCACATCGTACTGAACCTCGATGTTTTGGGTCGCTTGAATCTTCTCGATACCCGATCGAGTAATGATCACATAGTGCTTGTGCGTAAACACGTCGTCCTTAGACAGGTTGTTCTCTTCAAACAACTCGCGCATAGACTTCTTTTGGTCTTCTGATAACTCTTTCATCAGTTGTCTCTTGATTTGAATTCTTGGTATGCTTTAATCGCGGCAGCTACCGCGTCGATGTACGTCTCGTCCATCTCAAATAGTTGCAGGAACATCACCGCAAACTGATCTATACTTCCACTAGAAAAAATGGTGAACTCATCACAATTAGCTGAATGTCCGTATTCATCCTCCTCTATCAGGTTGTAGTCCCCTGGATTCTTTCTAATTCGTATGTATAGATAGGCTTGGTTCTGATCCTCTTGGGCATCCTCTAGGAGGATCTCAATGTTGTCGTCTGTCCCATCGTAGCCAAACTCATCGTCATAGTCCTCCATTGCTCATTAGTTTGTTGATCTCGGCTTTTAAGGTACGATTCTCCTTTTGCAGTTTTGCATTGCTCTCAATCAACGTCCTGTTCTCTACCCGTAGGTCAAGGTTTAGCTTCTTCTCGTGCTTTAGACTAGCGTCAACCGCGTCAAGCATCTGTTCTAGGCAGTACGCCTGATGCAACAACCTCCATATCTGATCGACCGATTTACGCAGGGCTTTGCGGGTCTGCGGGTGGATAGGCAATGGCTCTTCTAGTTGCAGCTCAATCGTATCTGCTACACCTCCTGCGTGAAGCCTGTCGGCCATACGCACCACGTCGTCAATCTTCTCAACACGGTAGGGTATCACCTTCTTCTTCATTCCGTGAAACGATTAGTTGTTCGACATAGAAAGAGTTTGGCTCTACCTAGTTGTCCGCTACCCTTGGGCTTCGTCTTTTGGTTTATGATCCAAGTCTCCCCATCGCGGGTTGGAGGGTCGCCCTCACGCAAAACCTCATCGACAGGTGGGCGGTACACGAGAAGCATCGTGAACGCTCTGCGATACCACGCTTGTCCTCCAGCCCACTCCTGCGGAAGGGCGGGCTTCTGATAACGCTTGCCTGATTTGGTCACCGCATCCGCGTTCAACTTTGCGATGTGGTTGACCACGATGTCGATTCGATCGTGTCGCTTGCTATGCTGACGAATCTTCTTCAACTCGTTCGTGAGCCAAACATCTTCTCTCCCACCACTCAAACGCAAGTCCCGCCCTACGTCGTTCCAGGGATCGAGGCACGTAGTGTCGTATGTACCTGTAGCTGCCGCTTCGTAGAACAGGTCGGGGGTAAACTCCCCTTCCAACTCGTCGCCATCGAAAAAGGCGAAGTGCTTGCCTACCCATTCGAGGGCCAACTCGAACTCCTCTATACTCATACACTCCTGCTCCTCGCCACGGAAGTTTTTTTTCCGCGCTGGTAGCCCTACGTGCATCTCTACTAGATCTATGGCTAGTTCGGCTATCCCGCCTTCCTCGCCCATATAGATGAAGTGTCTCCAATCGTAGCGTTCGCTCCATTCAACAAGCAACCATTTTACAAATACCGACTTACCGTGATGAGGCGCACCCGCAATGAACAGGGGATAGCCTTTGCGCGGAATGTATAGGTTGTCCAACTCCTCCAATCCCGTGAGACATATCTCGTCTCTGATTTCGTTACGCAGTTCATAGGCTTGGTTTTTCCACTCGTGAATCTCCTTTACATACATCATATCCCCGTGAATTCATCGTCAAACTTCACCCGATCTACGGGCATACTATGTATCCTAGCTATGTTACGATACTGCTCGAATTTATCACCAAACAATGTGGCAGGACGCAGGTGCATACGCAGCTTAGGCTCGTCACGCCATCCCTCCGCCATCGTTGCGACAACGCTAGTGTAGTCAATGATTTCTACAAAGCCCTTGTCGTACCATTTCCGAATGTGTTTGCTCACCTCGTGGATCTTGTAGTCAGTCCCCAGGAGTCGGTTCATTTCATTCCGCACTTCGAGAACTAGGTCGGCAAACTTCTCGTCAGCTATCTCCGCTGACGTTTCGCAAAACAAAAGGGGAAGCCGCTGCCTTCCCCCGTTGTTTACCAAAAAACCTGCAATGCTTTGAGCTATTTGCGTGTCTAAGTTAAGGTCTTTTGTAACCTTATTCATAGGTTGGCCCGCGTAGAGTTTTACAAGGGCTTTTAACACGTCTAGTTCCTTGAAGGGTAGCTTTGCAAGTTCGTCGAGGTCGAGACGAATCTGCGGCATCAGAACGGAAGATCCTCGGACTCAACCTTTGTGTTATTCGTCTGACCCTGCGGAGCACTACCTCCGCCTCCATTGTGGAGCGACCAATCTTTGCCGTAACCCACAATCGCGCCTTTCACGCCCTGCTCGTACTTGTCCTTTGGAACTTTTACCACGATCATAAAATCGTTGTATTGCTTGTTCTCAAGTTCGATCGCACGGAGGTCGAGGTACGTGCCTTTCTTGCCCTTAATGAAGAACTCCTGGGCTTCACGGAGTAGGTCGACGTTCAACGTCAAATCAATCGTTTTTGGCTTCGCCATCTTTTAAGATTTTGTATATGGATAAAACATCTTTGTGAATCGTGCTGATTTGTTTGTCACCGATACGGAGCATCGAGTGAACTTTCTTCACGCCATACAACACGGTGGCGTGATCCCTAGAAAAGTATCGGCCTAGGGCAGAATAATTTTTTTTCTCGTGGGTGTAGAGTACGTGCCACACACATTGACGTACCTCTACGACCTTCTGCTCCCGCGTGGGGCTGAATAGCGTACTTACGTTGGTGTGGAATTTGTCCGCTACCCTCGAGATGAAAGCGTAGGTGTCCACGCTATCCGATCGGAGGTCAAGTCCAGGGAAGACGTACGGGCTGATCTTACGAGTCACCATTCCAACGCCACAAGTCGACCTGAACATCGCCAATGTGGATCGGCCCGACGTACTCGATGCGGTTAGACTGCTCAAAGAGCGCAATCAATTCTTCGATGGCTTCACGATGCGCCCACGGCAGCTCGGCTTTCACTTCTTCGACGATGAGAGCCGTCGTGAACAAACCTTGCTGGTCGCGGCACGTACGTTTCAGAACGGCCCATATCTCGTCTTGACGAGCAAACCGCTCCGTGTCGACCGCGGCAAGCCGTGTCACCTCTGCAAGGTGCTCAAACAGGTTTTGAAAAATCATTCGTAGGGTTTTTTGGTAGGGGGCAATCTAGCAACATTTTCTCATAAATGAAGCCCCAGGTTTTTTTTTTTGACAAAGTTCTTGCACGTACCTAATAAGTACCATAGATTACCTATATAGGTACACGTCCTTATAGATACAATAAAGACATAGATAAGTAGGTACTTATTAGGGGTCACGGTCTCTGCGCTCTTCAAACTTCCTGTCAGGGTCATCGTGGTCGCTCTCCCTCCCCGATCCGCGGCAATCAGGACACGTTTCCCATTCAGGATATTCCCAGCCATATGGCCCGAGTTCTCCGCTACCATCGCAGGTAGGGCAAGGATCAGACATCACGTCCTCATCCCGATCGAAAAGACCTTCGTACGAATCAGAGTTCCCCATCATCTTTGAGTTTTTTTTTGGGGAGGAGTTCCCTGTACATCCTGTACCGCTGACTCTCCCAATTAAAGATAGCCCGAGTTTTTACGTTGAAGAGAGCACGTGCTCCTTTTGGGATGCAACGTCCCGTCTCAACGCACCAAGAATCGTACTTCGCAATGATTTCTATAAGCATTTATGCAAGGGTTTAATTAGAGACTGAATGGCACAAAAAAAGCACCCCACGGTCGGGGTGCTCCTTTGTTTCGGTTATGCTTGGACGATGGCGAAGAGGTTTACTTCGACACAAGATCCATACAACTTGGTGAAATCGCATTGAGCGAATCGCTCCTCATCGTCCTGGACTTCCCAAATGATCCCAGCGAATCCATCGCCAACCTCTGCCTCCGCTTCGCTCAACCAATATCCTACCTCTTTATCCAACATATCTTCGTTGAACGCAGAAAGATCAGACACGTCTCCGCTTTGAAGCGCATATACAAGTTCCTGCATAATGCGGAATTCCGCAATGATTTTTGTAGTCTGCATTGTACTCATTTTTTGCTGAACGTTTCGAAGCTGCAACCTTCAAACTCCCCGAATTCTACAAGACGGTCAAGACTCATTTCGAGTTGATGCGCTTTCCCGTTATCGTTGCGCTCCGTCCACACTCCATTCAACCAACCATGAGACCCGTAACAATCACGCTCCACGCAACACCGAAAAATAGATAGATCCTCGGTGCATTCAACGTGTAGTCCTGACCCAGCGAAATGAAGTACGTGAGTCAGCACGATGGGGTGTCCTGTCTCCTCCACGAAGAACATCTCCTCGGTGTCGCAGAATTCGGCATTGAACGCTTCCTGTGTGGTCATCAAGACCTTCAATCCGCGGAAGCTAAAAACATTATGAGCGCGTGGCTCTAAATAATCAAACTTTTGCATTGTGCAGGTTTTATTGGTTTTCAGAATTATCGTCACGCAAAACATCGGGAGCGTAAGTCCAATTAAAGATGTAGCGTTCAAGGTCAGCACCAAAGTTGTAGTCCATATCTGAATGAAGCAACACCTTCGCTTCGTCAACGAGCAGGAGATGAAGTTTGTGATACACTCCTGAATCGTGCATCACTTCGCTGATCCTTTCTTTGAGTTCGCTCTTTGTCATAGGTTCTAGGTTTTTTTTTTTTTCGGGTTGTA
>Ga0208428_1000280_pt1 | contig 25963 bp, 19 predicted proteins | sample DEB08_DNA_11_FD_184535 | JGI IMG/M metagenome (GOLD analysis project Ga0208428, IMG submission 184535) | Aqueous microbial communities from the Delaware River and Bay under freshwater to marine salinity gradient to study organic matter... | ecosystem: Environmental > Aquatic > Marine > Coastal ... | reverse complement strand
TGTTGCAGTTAATAGTCTCGTTACTCGCGAGCTGGGGTATAGCATCAGTCCTTCTCTTGATAAACTCCGTAAGGCGACTATCAATTGGGTAATGCAGCCTCTTGGTAAACATGCCGATAAATATTTGGACAAAAAATTTTGGCTGGATTCTAGTGATCGGCTAATGTATGAAGGCAAGGCACCAGAACTTTCTGACACCCGTCGAGCACGGATGCCTGCATTTTTTGAACACGCAAACCAAAACCTTCCACAGTATGCTTAATTTACGTTTAACTGTGGATGGTCTGTTAGGAGAACTTGACCAGAACTTCCCTTACAGTAATCCCCACCCTGATGATCAAACCAATCACATCATGTATCGTGCTGGTCAACGTAGCATTATTGATTGGATACGACAACGTATTGAGGAAGAATCATGAATCAAGGTGACCTTTATATGGGTTCAACCTATGGTATTGTTGGGTATAACAAAAAAGGTAAGCCTATCTATGGCCATACTGCTGTCACTCCGCCTCCGGCTCCACCACCAATGCCGCAGATGTCGCAGTATAAACCGCCACAACTAACTAACGCTACTATTGGAGCCACTGGTAAGGGTATTGGTAGGCCAAGTCAAAAACGCAAACCAACGCGCCTCAGTGATCTACGTGCAAACCGCCGTAAGCTGCGTATTAATGAACAACTTACGGCTACTGGAACTGGAACTGGACTTAACATTGGAGGACTTACGTGACAGCAAAAGGACGGTACGATTCTCTTAGCGCCGGTCGCACAGCGTTTCTAGATATTGCTGTTCAATGCTCTGAGCTTACTCTTCCTTATCTCATCCAACGAGAAGAGATGAGGACAACCCACAAAAAACTCACACAACCTTGGCAAAGCGTAGGTGCTAAGGCGGTTGTTACCCTTGCATCCAAGTTGATGCTAGCTCTACTTCCGCCACAAACTACGTTCTTCAAGTTACAGATTGCTGATGAAAAGCTAGGCACTGAACTGCCTGCTGAGATCAGATCTGAATTAGACTTGAGCTTTGCTAAACTAGAGCGTATGGTTATGGATTCGATTGCTGCTTCCAGCGATCGTGTTACCGTACACCAAGCCATCAAACATCTTGTTGTCGGTGGTAACGCTCTGTTGTTTATGGGTAAGGATGGGATTAAGCATTATCCATTGAACCGCTATGTCGTAGAACGTGACGGTAATGGCAACGTAATTGAAATCGTTACCAAAGAACTTATTAACAAAGATCTCCTACCAAAGGAGTTGACTCAAGATAAACTAATGAGTCAAGACAACACTGTCAACACAATGAATGATGTTGAAGTGTACACCCATTGCAAGTTACAAAACAATCGATGGGTATGGCATCAAGAAGCCTTTGACAAACGGATACCTGGCACTGAAGGTAAGTCTCCTAAAGAAGCTTCGCCTTGGCTGGTTCTAAGGTTCAACTCTGTTGACGGAGAGAACTATGGTCGAGGTCGTGTAGAAGAATTCATCGGTGATTTGAAGTCACTTGAAGCACTGTCACAAGCCATCACAGAAGGCTCTGCAGCAGCTGCTAAGGTAGTCTTCCTTGTGTCACCGTCATCTACCACCAAACCGCAGACGCTGGCCAAGGCAGGCAACGGTGCGATCATTCAGGGACGACCTGATGACGTAGCTGTTGTCCAGGTGGGTAAGACTGCTGACTTTGCCACTGCTTTGCAGCAGATGCAAACACTTGAACGTCGTATTGCTGAGGCATTTCTTGTACTCACAGTCAGACAATCAGAACGCACAACTGCTGAAGAAGTACGTCTTACTCAATTGGAATTGGAACAACAACTTGGCGGACTGTTTAGTCTACTGACTGTTGAGTTCCTTGTGCCTTACCTTAACCGTAAGCTATTGGTAATGCAACGTAGCGGTGAGCTACCACGCTATCCAAAGAACCTTGTCAAACCTACTATTGTTGCTGGTATCAATGCACTTGGTAGGGGACAAGACCGTGAGTCTTTGACTAACTTCATCATGACCATTGCACAGACCATTGGTCCAGAAGGCATGATGCAATTCCTTAACCCAGACGAATTTATTAAACGTCTGGCTGCTGCTCAAGGTATCGATGTACTTAACTTGGTTAAGTCCATGGATCAACAACAACAAGAACAGCAGGCTGCCATGGAGCAGCAACAACAGATGGAACTTACAAAGCAAGCCGCTGCATTGGAATCTACTCCAATGAATGATCCATCTAAAAACCCTGCACTAGCCGCTGAGCTAGAACAACAACCACCTATTGAATAATGGCTGAAGTTTTTACATCTGATAATAGTGTGCCTGCAGAAGTCATGGAATCCATGGCTGCTGAAGAGGCTGATTCCCTTGCTGTTGGTGAACAGATCGAAGCTGCACACGAAGCAAAACTTGCTGGAAAATATAACAGCACTGAGGAACTCGAAGCTGCATATCTTGAGCTTCAAAAGAAACTAGGTAGTAACGAAGAAGATGTGCCTGAAGAGCCTCAAGAAACTCTTGAAACAGATTGGCTGGCAGAAGCAACCCGTAGCATCAACGAAGCAGGGGAACTGTCAGAAGAACTAGCAACACAAATCCAAAGTATGGATGCCTTAGAAGTATTCAATGCTATGAAAGATGGTGTTAGTGTTGGTAAAGATCTTTCCGAAGGAGAGATGAATGCCGTGTACCAAGCTGTCGGTGGACAGGAACAATACGGTAACCTAATTTCTTGGGCTCAAGAAAACTTTAGCGAAGCTGAGATCGAAGCCTATGATGCCACTATTGAAACTGGCAACATGGCACAGATCAACCTCGCACTTCAAGCACTATACTATCGATACACAGACGCCATGGGATCCGAAGGAAACATGCTGCAAGGTAAACCTGCAGAAACACAAAGCTCTTTCCGTAGTCAAGCGGAACTCATTCAAGCAATGAATGATCCACGCTATGACAACGATCCTGCTTATCGTCAGGATGTGCTTAACAAACTTAGTCGATCAGAGGTAAGCTTCTGATGACCATCGCTACTGAAGACGGTAACCGTTACAACATCTACGCAAAAGAACCACCTATGTACATTGACGAAAACTCCATCCCTCCTAACGAGCGTGCTGAGCGACTGAATGGCCGTCTGGCAATGCTTGGTGTCATTGCTGCGCTTGGTGCGTATGCTGTGACTGGTCAACTTATTCCCGGAGTCTGGTAATGCCTTATGGTAAGGGTACTTACGGTACCAAAAAGGGTCGTCCTCCTAAAAAAGGAACAAAAAAATAATGGCTAAACCTGGTCTATACGCAAACATCCACGCCAAGCGTAAACGTATTGCTGCTGGCAGTGGAGAAAAAATGAGGAAGCCTGGCAGTAAAGGTGCTCCTACCGCTGCCAATTTCCGTAGGTCTGCAAAGACCGCAAAGAAAAACAAACTTAAAATGGCTTAATTAAATGACAGCTACTATCGCACTACAACAACCAAAAAGTATTTGGGATAATTATGTTGAGTGGGTTAGTAGTACTGAGAACAGGCTGTATGTGGGACACTTTGGTGCTCTCATGATTCCTTGTCTACTGACTGCTACCACTGCATTTATCCTGGCGTTCATCGCCGCACCACCTGTTGACATTGATGGCATCCGAGAACCGGTTGCTGGCTCTCTACTCTATGGAAACAACATCATCTCAGGAGCGGTCGTTCCTAGCTCCAACGCAATCGGACTTCATTTCTACCCGATCTGGGAAGCTAATACAATCAGCGAATGGTTGTATAACGGCGGTCCCTATCAGCTCGTGGTCTTCCACTTTCTCATTGGCGTCTTCGCTTACATGGGACGAGAATGGGAACTTAGCTATCGACTTGGGATGAGGCCCTGGATTTGTGTTGCCTATTCTGCTCCAGTCGCTGCAGCCTCAGCCGTATTCCTTGTGTATCCTTTTGGTCAGGGTTCCTTCTCTGATGGAATGCCGTTGGGTATCTCGGGAACTTTTAATTACATGTTCGTGTTCCAAGCGGAGCACAACATCCTCATGCACCCGTTCCACATGCTTGGCGTGGCAGGTGTATTTGGTGGCAGTCTCTTTAGTGCGATGCACGGATCGCTTGTCACATCCAGTTTGGTCCGTGAAACAACTGAAAACGAAAGTCACAACTATGGTTACAAATTTGGTCAAGAAGAAGAGACCTACAACATCGTTGCAGCGCACGGCTATTTTGGTCGGCTTATTTTCCAGTACGCTAGCTTTAACAACTCTAGGTCCCTTCACTTCTTCCTTGCTGCTTGGCCTGTTGTTGGCATTTGGTTTGCCGCTCTTGGTGTATCTACTATGGCGTTCAACCTGAATGGCTTTAACTTTAACCAGTCCATTCAAGACAGTCAAGGTCATGTGATTAACACCTGGGCTGACATCCTAAACCGTGCTGGTCTTGGCATGGAAGTGATGCACGAACGTAATGCACATAACTTCCCTCTCGATCTCGCAGCAGCTGAGTCCGCTCCTGTCGCACTAACTGCTCCAAGTATTGGTTGATTTTCTTTTAATAAGGATTCCTCTTATTAAAGGAAACCCACTATAACTACTCCCTCTATCGGATAATTATTATTCATTATGTCTACTAATCTCTCTTTGTCCATCCTTGCTGGTACTGCTTTGGGTCTTGCACATGGTGCAGCCATTGCAGGTCCTTACGTGAACGTTGAATCCAACTCTGGGTTCAGTGGTAATGACTACAGCTCCACCCTTCTGGAGACCCACCTGGGTTACGAAGGTTCTATTAATGACGCATCTTGGTACATCCAAGGTGGTCCTGCCGTATCCTTTCCTGACGATGCTAGCTCCACAGGTGCAGCATCTGGTAAGGTTGGTGGTAGCGTGGCTGTCACTACGAAAACTGATGTCTACGGTGAACTGTCTGCTGCTACCTCTGAAGGTCTTGACACCAGCGACTTGAGCGTTGGTGCTAAGCTCGGTATGAAGTATAAATTCTAAAAAAGTAACGTACGTTCATCCCTTTAGGGACGCATGACGCCTACTCATGGAACGGGGAGTAGGTACTTCGGAGTAATTCAATGCCTAATGTTGAACTGCAAGCTCGCGTTAAAGAGCAACAAGCTGCTGCTAAGCAGTCTAAGCTGAAGTATCGCGGCGTTACTTACATCAAAACCAAACACTAAAAACATGGCACAACAAAGTACCAAAGGCGCAAAGGCTAAGCCTGTACCTATGTCACCACAGCCTACTCCCAAAGAGAAGGCTAACGACAAGCGTCATCAACACCCTACTAACTAAACAGCTTGGGAGGCACCTCAGAGTCGGACCTCCCTCGCATTGGCGTTGGCCCGTAAGCGGACACCCTTCGCCGTCATGACGGTGGGATAGACCACACAATACAATTGAATACTCTAAGCGCTTAGAGGTAACGTTAACTCTTATCTCTTTTTAAATTACAATGGCACAACAAAACTCTAATGAGCCTTTGGCGGATCTTACACGCCTAGGCGTATCTAACTTTAATCCTGGTGCTACTACGGGTACTCAGGACAACCGCGCTCTGTATCTCAAACTGTTCTCAGGTGAGATGTTCAAGGGCTTCCAAAACAACACGATCGCTCGTGATCTTGTTATGAAGCGTACGCTGAAGAACGGCAAGAGTCTTCAGTTTATCTACACTGGTCGTACCAGTGCTGAGTACCATGTCCCTGGTCAAAGCATCCTCGGTAACTCCGACGGTGCACCTCCGGTGGCAGAGAAGACCATCACCTGTGATGACCTTCTGATTTCCAGTGCATTTGTGTACGAGCTGGATGAAGTTCTGTCTCACTATGATTTGCGCTCTGAGATCTCCCGCAAGATTGGTTATGCTCTTGCTGAAAAGTATGACCGTCTGATCTTCCGTGCTATCGCTCGCGGTGCACGTAAGGCTTCTCCTGTCAACAAGACTAACTTTGAAGAGCCTGGCGGTACTCAGATTCGTGTCGGCTCTACTACCAGCGAGTCTGATGCTTACAACTCTGACAACCTTGTGGCTGCATTCTATGACGCTGCTGCTGCAATGGATGAAAAAGGTGTTAGCACCGAAGGTCGTGTGGGTGTTCTGAACCCTCGTCAGTACTATGAGTTGATCCAAAAGGTCGGTGATTCTGGTCTGATCAACCGCGATGAGCAAGGCACCGCACGTCAGCGTGGCAACGGTGTTGTTGAAATTGCTGGTATTAAGATCTACAAATCCATGAACATTCCGTTCCTGGGTAATTACGGTACTAAGTACGGCGGTACTACCGGCGTCACTGATCCTGGTAACACTGGTGATTTCGTCGGTGCTGGTATGGAAGATGCTGACACCGTGGCTGATGCAGCAAACGGTAACCAAGCTGGTGTCCGTAACGATTACGGTACTGCTGCACAGTTCGGCTCTACTTCCTGCGGCCTGATCTTCCAGCGTGAAGCTGCTGGTTGCGTTGAAGCAATTGCTCCCCAAGTTCAAGTTACCTCTGGTGATGTTTCCGTTATTTATCAGGGTGACGTGATCCTGGGTCGTCTTGCTATGGGTGCTGATTACCTGAACCCTGCTGCAGCCGTAGAGCTGTATGTGGGTGGTACTGCTCCTTCTGCATTCTGATTTTTATACATGGGGACCTTCGGGTCCCTTTTTTTTATCTATTCATTTTCCCTGACAGATATGCCTTTCCCTACATATGCTGTGTCCACCGAACTGGATGCTGTAAATCAAATACTTAGCAGTGTGGGACAGGCTCCTGTCACCACCCTGGATCTGCAAAACCCTGAAGTTGCAATTGCTGTCAATACTTTACGTGAAGTCAGCAAGCAAGTTCAAGTTGAAGGCTGGACCTTTAACACTGAACGTAAATATACATTGAGTCCTGATTCGTCAACTAAACAAATCAATTACCCAGCTAACATGCTGCGTATTGATGCTAACGAAGAAGAACATAAAAATGAATACGATCTTGTACGTCGTGGCGGTAAAGTCTATGACCGACTAAATCACACTAATGAATTCAACAACGCAATTAAAGTTGATGTAGTGTGGTTGTTTGATTACTACGATCTACCTCCTGGTATCCAAGCTTACATCACTGCTAAAGCTGCACGAATGTGTGCTACTAAAATGGTTGGAGATAGGGAGTTAAATGCTCTGCTACAAGAACAAGAACTGATGACTCGTGCTGCTGCACTTGAAGAAGAATGTCAACAAGGTGACTATTCTATGTTTGGTTTCCAAGATGGCAACCAATATCAAACCACCTACCAACCTTTCCATGCAATGCAACGATGAGCACTATTTCCCAAACTATTCCTACGTTGTTGGGTGGTGTATCACAACAACCAGATAACAGGAAACGTCCTGGTCAAGTAAAAGAAGCTACTAATACTTTCCCTGACTTTGCTTTGGGAATGCTTAAGCGTCCTGGTGGTAAGTTTATCTCTAAACTGTATGATGCGGCTGCATCTGACAGTAAATGGTTTCCCATTCTACAAACTGGTGAAACTAAGTTTATTGCTCAGTACGATACGTCAGGTGATGCAGTCCGTGTGTGGAGTATCATAGACGGTACAGTACGTGCAGTTGAGAACCCTAATCAAGCATTTAATGTTGACATTGCAGACCTTAGGACTAAAGCTGTCAATTGGGGTAATGCTATTGAAGCCGTAAGTGACGAAAAGGGTACACTTCAAGCAGTTGAAAAAAGTCTTGCTGAAAGAATTGACGGAGTATCGCCTAGTATTGCAAAGTATTTGGAAGTGTCCAATACTTACGCTGTCGGTAATCTAGATGAAAACTTAGTGTCTGGTGTACTTGTAGATAGTGCAGGTACCGAAACATTTAAAAAAGATGGTAGCATTGTAACAGGCACACAGTATAGTAAAGGTACTGAACGTACTAATGACCACCCTGTTCTAGCTTCTCAAGGCTACCGCATCTATGAACTTGAAGAAACTACAGCAGCTCAATACACTGATGCTGATGTAACAGCCTTTGAAACCAATCAGTACGCTACTGCAAAAGGAGCTTACGATACAGATGTTACCACTGAAGGTACTTCACAAACAGCTTACGATACAGCACTAGGTACAATCAGCGGCCCAACTGCATACCTAGCCGGAACTGAGCCTGACGATCTAGAATTTTTTACGCTTAATGACTTCACTTTTGTGTTGAACAAAAAGAAAGAAGTTGCGATGGAGACGGATACTATGCACGGTAGTATTCCTCAGTATCGTGCATTTGTTGTTATTAATGTTGTAGCTTCTGGTACTTATAAAGTAACACTTACAACAGATAATGGGGATACAGTTGGTTCTCACAGTGCCAGTTCAAATGATACAGGCGCTCACATTGCGGATCAAATAAACGTACACACAAGCTCTGGTGTAACTGGTATTGATGGGGTAGATGGGTTTACTGCTGAAGTCATTGGTCCAGGTCTTTACATTACAAATATAATTCCATTTACAATAACTACGGAGGGTCCTTCGCAGTCTGAAAGTATTTACGCTTTTACGGATGAAATCCAAAACATCTCCAGGTTACCTGCACAGGCTAAGAATGGTTATGTCGTTAAAGTAGTTAATTCTTCAGACATTGATATTGACGACATGTACGTCAAGTTTGTTGGAACTAACGGTGACGGTACAGGTACCTGGGAGGAAACAACCGCACCTGGTGTTACTTATAAGTTTGACCCTGACACCATGCCACACCGTATCAGGCGTGTAGTGCAGACTAACGGTGACGAACACTTTGTTTTAGAACCATTCCCAGATAACACACCTACAGCCGTTCTTCCTTGGAATAACCGTCTTGTTGGTGATGACACAACTAATCCTATCCCTAGCTTTGTTGGTAACACTATCAGTCAAATGTTCTTTTATCGGAACAGGCTTGGGTTTGTGTCTGGTGAAAACATCATCCTTAGTAAGGCTGGTGACATCTTTAACTTCTGGAATACTACAGCTCAAACAGCTACAGACGATGATCCTATTGACATCTCTGCAGCAGGTAAACGTCCTGTATATTTGAACTACGTTGAACCTACTAGCGTTGGTCTTGTTCTTTACTCTGATACTGAGCAATTTATTCTTAGCACTGACTCTGACATCTTGTCACCTAAAACAGCTAAGGTTAACAGCCTAAGCTCGTATGAATCTGACAAAAAAATTCAAGCCGTTTCGTTGGGTACATCTCAAGCATTTATCAGCAAGACACCACTTTACACCCGACTGTTTGAACTTAATGACATCAGTACAGAACAACCGCCGTTGATGCAAGACATCACTAATGTTGTACCGGAATATATTCCTAACGACATTGACAGTATGATCGCTTCACCTGGTCTTTCGTTGGTATCGTTGGGTAAGACTGGTTCTTCTACATTGTATCAATACCGGTTCTTACAGCAAAACAGAGAACGTAGGATTGTTAATTGTTGGTATAAGTGGGAATTAAATGGTACACTTTTGTGTCAATTCTTCGATGCTAACACACTGTATGCTGTAACTCAAGTCGGTAACGATGTTTGTTTGGAATCATTTGACATGAACCAATCAAACGAAAGTGGGTTCCTAACGCTACCTACTGGTGAAAAAACTGATGTATGTTTGGATTTGTTCCAAGTAAATCCACACCGTACTTATGATTCTGCTACTGATAAAACCAAAATTGAGCTGCCTTATGATCACATCGCTGGTAAAAAACTTACTGTTCTTGCTTTGGGTGGTTACATTGGAAGCGACTTGAGTTTGTCTTCCTCGTCAGTTGGTGCTGTGTTGAGACTAACTGTTACTCCCGGTACGCCAGACTATGTAGAATTTGATGGCGATTACAGGGGACGTAATTTAATTATTGGTTACAACTACGACATGGCATTGGAACTTCCTAAGTTATACCCATACCGTGTTGAAAACAACGACATTAAAAATGACGATGTATCTGATTTGATCATTCATCGTTTAAAAGTAAAGACTGGTCTCAGTGGTCCTGTGGATTACAAGATCGACATCACTGGTATCCCTGACTGGACAAACACTGTCAGTGTTACCCAACCTTATGAATACAACCTAAACAACGTAAACATGCAAGCAAGTTCTACACACGTTGTTCCTATCTTCCAACGCAATAAGAACCTTGGTATCAGGATTGAAGGTACTACACCTTTCCCTGTTTCGTTGCTTGGTTTGGATTGGGAAGGTAAACAGAACAGCGGTTTTTATAGGAGGGGATAATGGATCCATTTAGTTTAGGTATTGCGGCAGTATCCGCTGGTCTAGGTTTTTTTGGTGAACAACAAAAAAGCCAACAAGCATTATCTGCACGCAACCGTGCTATCCGTCTGCAAAACAGACAAGCACGAGAAAGCACTAGGCTGCAAAATCTAATGATTGCTGACCGCAATCGTTACGCAGCACAAGAATATCAAACTAGAGTTAATCTCTATAACCAACAAAGAGCTTTTAATCAACAAGCAGCTGATCTTGCTTACCAATCTGAACAACAACGTTTGAATGAGATTTTACAGCAGACTGCATTTCAACAGCAAGGTATGCGCGGTCAGTTGATGGAAGCTATTGGTGCTAACGTAGCTATGAGTGAAGGTAGAGGACGTTCATTTGAACGTGCTTCTGCACTAGCAACTACTGGTGCCTTTGGTCGTACTTCTGCTCAGATGGCAGAAAGCACGCAAGCACAGCAACGACAAAGCAGAGCTGCGTTGAGGCGTATTGCTCAACAACAATATGCACAAGACCTTGCAGGCTATGCTAATGTAGCCATGCAACCTTACATGCAAAGACAACTACCTGCACCAATGCAAATGCCGCAACAGCAAAGCTCTGGGTTTAACACTGCCTTACAGATCGGTAGTTCTGTACTTGGTGGTCTTCAGACTTATGCCAGCCTTGCTGCACCAGCTGCTGGTAATATAGGAGGAGGATCAGGTGGTAATTATGCTGTTAACACACCTGTTTTTGATACTAGCAAAGTAACTGGACAATTTGCATTCCCATAATGAAACGATTTGAAGAACAGATTGCATTCCAACCTGCTGCACAAAGCCAAGGCTTTGCGCCTGTACAAGCACCGGATGTAACTGGACTGCTAAGGCAGCAAAATCAATCACGCCTTCAAGAGGCGAAAATGTTTGCAGATCAGCGTATGTCTGATCTTAAACTGGAAGAACAATCTCTTAAATATCAAGAGTTGTTGGAAAATGAGGAAGTTGGTCGCTTGGCTGACTTCTCTGACTCTCTTTCTAAAGTACTTGTTGAACAAGCCGAAGCACGTAATGAGCGTGAAGAGCAACGAGGATTGATGCTTGCGTACACGTATGGCATGGATCCTCAAGCTGTTGTTGACTTTGAAGAACAAGAAGCAGCTCTTCAACAAGGAACTGAAGTAGCTTATGATGAGGGTGGTAGGTTAGAAGCAAATGGTCTTTCCGTTGATGGTGTGAAAACTGTACGTGGTTTGACTGGCTGGGCTAAGTATGGATACATGCGTGGTTTAGCTGAACGTGGTGGTGCTGCATACGGCACCTTCTTTACACAAGCTGCTACTAACCTCAAAGTAAATGTAAACGGTAAAGAGTTTACACTTGCAGAAGCTGCTACTGGAGCAGAGCGGGCTGCAGCTAAAGCTGCTATTGCTGAGGCTTACATGTCTCAATACCAAGGTATGAACCCTGCTTTGCTGAATAAATACCTGTTCCCCCAAATGAAAAACTGGGAACAGCAGGCTGATTTAGAGTGGGCTGAGAGTCAACGAAAGGCTTTTGAAAAAGAAAAACTTGAAGTCTTAAAGGATGACCTTTATCGACACGCCAAAGCTGGTGATGGTGAAGGGTTTATGCAAACCATTAATATGCACAAAGGTTCTTTTGGTAGCCGTAGTGCAGCTATTGGTCATGCACTGGATCAACTTTATGACATGGTTTCAAATGGTCTAGTAACTGACGAACAATTAGATAGGGTTTTAGATCACAGAATCAAAAGACTTGATAACGGTCAAATGGATTCTATCCGTAATATTTTTGAACGTCGCATTAAGTTAAAAGATTTTGAAAAAGCTAAAAGAATTGCTAAGCAACGTGAGTTAGATCTAGATCAAGTTGACAAGAAAAAAGCAGTTGCTGATCTTAAGAAACTTCTTCAAGAGGAAGCAAAAACGGAGACTTTAGACGGTGGTGTTCCTGAAGAATTTATTATCCGTGCTCAACAAAGATACAATGACATTATGGATACCACTGTAGAGTGGGATTACCTAAAAGAAAACTTTAAAAGTGATAGTGTTGTTGATGTAGAAAGAGAAGTTGAACTGGCTGAGCAGCGTATGCGACAGAAAGGAGGTACACCCTACCTCACTGAGTTTGAATTTCAATCTTTATCTGGTAAAGCTCAAGTAGCTCTTCAACGGAAATATGGTAAAAACCTTAGAGTTGCTTCAGCAGGAAACGGCATTGCTTTAACCGAAGACCAATCTAAAGCACTTGATAGGCACCTTAAGGCTTATACTCAAACAGCTTTGAAAGGTCTAGGGTTAGATGGTACAGGTAATTACACTGAACAAGGTCTATTTTATAAAGAACAATTAGAGCAAAAATTTAATGAGTACTATCAAAGTAGTTTAGCACAAACTGGAAACAGTGCTGAAGCTTTTGAGCAAGCCAGGCAGTTAACTAAAACATATTCAACAGATGTAGATGAAGTTACAGCTGCGTACAAAGCCCAGCATACAATTAAAACAACTACAGAACACAAAACGAATGAATCAATTGTCAAAGGGTGGCAAACAAATGGAAGGCAAAACTTACTTACCACTAAAGTTCAAGGTCTTGGCTCTGATGAGCGCTACGTTGGCGGTGGTACCTCTCCTATGCAACAACTTCAAACGTGGAGACTTAACGGCGGGAAAGATAAACTCCCCTCTGCTTTCGTAGCTCTAGCTTCACAACAGAGGGGAGTGTCTGCTTGGGATGTAGCTGCTGCTCAGTACCGACTTTACAACGACGGTGAAGAACTTGGCATTCCACTTGTAGAAAAAAATGTAAGAAAACTACGTCCTGAATCTAAACTTCTACTTGTTTCGCATCAATCACCTGGTAGGACTTCCAGAGCTGCTCTTCAAGAGGGAGGCTTTAGTCAATTTGCTAATCTAGTCGGTTTGCATGAATCTGAAGGGTATGGTGGTTATGACGCAATGAATACAGGCGGATCTGGTTATGGTTATAACAACCGTGCTGTAGGCTCCGCTAACAGCCGTGATGTATTTGGAAGAGGCTTGTCTGAAATGACTGTTGGAGAAGTTATCCAACTGGGTTATGAGCAGAAAGTATTTGCAGCTGGTAGGTATCAATTTATTCCTGAAACCCTACGCATGGTTGTTCAAAGAGAAGGTGTACCTCTTAACGTTAAGTTTGACAAAAACACTCAAGACTTTTTATTTGCTTCTCAAGTGCGCCATAGGTTGGCCGTACACTCAGCATATGGAAACGTTGTCCAAGGTTTGCGGACGGAATGGCAAGGATTGTATTATGCGTCCAGGCAACGTATTATTGATGGTGTAGAGGCTTTTAAAGGCTCACCTTTCAACAACCCGGAATATCTACATCCTGCATTGTTGACTACTGAGGAGGCTAGATAATGGTAGATTTCAATGAACTCAATGCGGATATTGATGAAAACAATAAACGTGTTGTAGAAGAACAAGAAAAAACAAGGCAGCTAGAAAGTGGTGAACTGATTGGTGAAGACAACACTTTTCAGCAAAAAGATCCCTCAGAATTTGGACTGCAAGAAAACATTCAAGAGCTTTTTAATGCTGGTGCAGGTGCTGTACGTGATGAAGTCAGTAGTGTTTTGACAGCACCGGAACGTATTTTTGATATGTTTTCCGGTGAAATGGAAGAACAAGGTGCTAACTACAAACCAGACTGGGATCCTCTTGGAAACTTTAATCCACAAACTAAAACAAAATGGGGTAACATGTTGCGTGGTGCCTTAGGGTATGCAGCATTTGCTATCCCTGTTGGTGGTGTCGCTAAGTCAATTGGATTGGCTGGTAAAGCTGCTAAAGGTTTGGGACTTGCTGGTAAGGGTGCAACTACCGCTGGACGTGTTGCTAGAGTAGTTGTGCCTGGTGCTGCTATGGGTGCTGCACATGATTTGATTCATGAAGATTCTCAAAAGCATAACATTCTTGGTGAGCTTCATCGGAAAGCTGGTTGGATTGAAACACCACTCACTACACTAGACACAGACTCTCCTTGGGTAAAGACTTGGAAAAATGTCGCTGAAGGTATGGGTATTGGTCTTGTGTTTGATGTCAGCCTACATAAGCTAGGATTAAGCGATGTAGCTTCTGACATGCGTAGAGGCACAGGTCCTGATGATCCGGCTAACAAGGCTCTGAGAGAGGCTAATCCAGATGACCCAACTGAACAACTACGAGGAGCTGCGGAAGCTAAAGTAGAAACTAAAGTAGAAACAAACCGTGAACACATTGATCGTAAGATTGAAGAACGCAATCAAAGTATCAACGATCAAACTATTGAGCAAGCAAAAGAGGAGCTAAAAAGTCCTGATTTTGGTGAACACAAAAACCCTGATCTTGCGGAGGATTGGCAGGGTAACCCTAACTCTACAGCAGATATGTATGAGTTGTCTAAACAAGCCAAACGTCTGCACACAGACCCTAACGCTGAGGGAGGTTCACTAGATAACGTATTGACTCAAGCACAGGCAATCCGTATGTCTAATGCTGGAGGATTGCCAACTAAGTTTTACGAAGAGAAAACTGTTGAACTGCTGGGTAACACTAAATTCCAATCTCTTTTGAAAGAATTGAGAGAGAATGGTTTTGAAATGGATGAGGTCTTTAAAGATTCCTATGAATCTGCACAACGTATCATTAATGGTAGAGATGCTACCGATTTGAGTCCTGAAGATTACTGGGCTGATGTCCTTAATGATAAAGTGATGGTTCTTGGTAAGGATCAACGGGAAGCCTGGACCATTGAAAACGTGTTGGTTGCTGACATTGTAAATGCCAGCTTGTTTCCAAAAGTACGTGACTTAAGTCGCGCAGCTTTGGAAGTAGCAGACGCAGCCGACCTTCGTGATGTAGGCGGACCACTGGCACGTGTACGAGAGAATTTAATTCTCGGTATGTATAACGTCAAACGTTCACGTTTTTTGATTAGTAAAGAATTCAGTAAACTAAAAGCACAAGGTGTACCTACTAAGAGTGTTGAGGAGTCACTAGAAAACCTGAAAGCTACAACTCGGGATCAAGTTGACATGATGATTGACTTGGTTAAAAATACAGATGACCCTGATCTAATGAAAGGTGTTCTTGAAGCTTTCTCTATGTCTAATGACATTAGAAACTTTGATGATTTTGATGCCTTTATGCGTCGTCGATTGACCAACCCCAGTGGTGGTAGTCTAGTAAAAGAACTTCTAGGTGTAATGATTAACAGCGTTTTGAGTGGACCTAAGACACCACTGCGTGATGTTATGGGTACATCTACCGCTGTATTTACACGTCCTATGGCACAAATGCTTGGCGGTATTGTTAAGTTTATTGGTACTGGTGATTCATTTACTATACGTCAATCCTTGGCTTCAGCTAATGCTATGGTACAAACTGTACCTGAAGCTATGCAATACTTCTTTAAGCGCGTTAATCAGTACTTTTCTAATGAAATACATACAACTAGAAGTAGATTTGCTGAGTTTAGTAAAGAAGATGAACAATGGAAATTGATGGGCAAATGGGCTGAGGAACGTGGTACTGATGGCGATAAAGCTGCTTACCGCATTGCAAACCTTGCACGCTCTGCTAATCAAAGTAACTTTCTTACTTATTCAACTAAGTTGATGGCAGCTACTGGTGATGCTTTTACCATGATCTTGGCGCGTGCTCGTGCTAAAGAAAAAGCGATGATCAAAGCTATGGGTAACAAAGCTAATGGTGCCAGCATCGATGTCAATCCAAAGATGATACGTGAATATGAAAACAATTTTTACGATGAAATCTTTGACCCTGTTGATGGTTCTGTAAGTGACAGCTTCTTAAACTACAGTAAAAAAGAAGCCACTCTAACCAAGGACATTGGTGGTTTTGGTAAGGCTATGGACGATATTTTCTCTAAACAGCCTTTACTTAAACCATTCTATTTGTTTGCTAGGACTGGTATTAACGGTCTAGAACTTTCATTTAAACATACTCCTGGTCTTAATTTCCTTGTTAAAGAATTCAATGACATTCAGTTTGCCAAGCCTGACAACCTAGAAGCTGTCATGAAGTACGGTATTGAGACTCCTCAAGATTTGGCCAACGCAAAGGCTCTTCAAACTGGACGTTTGATGATTGGAGGTTCTGTCATCTTCATGGCTTCTCAGCATTACCTTAACGGTAATCTCACCGGTAATGGACCTTCTGATTTCCAAAAACGTAAAGTTTGGGAAGATGCGGGTTGGGTGCCTAGGTCTATTAAGCTTGGAAATGTGTGGGTCAGTTATGATTCACTTGAACCATTTTCTAATATCCTTGCTTCTATTGCCGACCTTGGCGATAACCAACGCCTTATGGGTGATGAATATGTCGAAAAAGGTTTGCTAGCAAACAGCGTGATTTTGGCAAAAGGTATGGTAAGTAAAACATATCTGCAGGGTTTGCAGCAACTTACCGATTTGTTTGGTAATGATCCTAAGAAATTGGAAAAGATTGCAGCTTCTCTCGCTAACAACACCTTACCGTTGTCTTCCCTTAGAAATGAAATTGGTCGTGTAATTACACCGTATCAACGTGAGCTGCAGTCTGGCTTTGAAGACAGCATCCGTAATCGAAACTTGATTTTAGAAAACCTAACTACTGATCCGTTGCCAGTTAAATACGATATTTTGACAGGTGAGCCTATTAAAAACTGGAACCCTGCAACTCGTATGTTCAATGCAATCAGTCCAATTCAATTTAACTTCGATCAAAGTGAAGGTAGGAAGATGCTGTTCAAAAGTAATTTTGACATGCGTTTGTCTACTATGTCCGCACCTGACGGAACATCTCTGCGTAAGAGCCCAAGTGTACGTTCTAAATACCAGCAAGCTATTGGTATGACAGGACTTGGTGCTAAACTGGATGAGCTGGCTAACGATTCTGTTATGTTAGATTCTATTGAACAGATGGAACGTGATTTAGCTAGAGGTGATCGAAGAATTGATCCCATGACTTATCAACATAATGTCATTATTAAAAATCTATTTGATGATGCAAAGAGGATGGCCTGGGCTTCATTGAATCAAGATCCTGAAGTTTACACACTTATGAAAGCTGAACGCCTTCAAGAAGCTGCAAAACGTAGTAGGATTACAGATCCACAACGTTCTACCCAATTCCTTGATCAAGCAGATGAACTGCTTAATCTAGTAAACCGCTAATTAACTAAACAATGGCAGACGTACAAAAACTACATACAGTAGGACAGAACAGTATTACCACCAGTACAACTGTCTTTGATTTTACATTTGAATATTTTTTAGAGTCAGATGTTAAAGTAAGTATTAACAACGTTGATCTGACTTATACAACTCAATATACAGTTGATGGCACTAACATCACTCTTACTGGTTCTGCTCCAGCTAGAAGTGATGATGATGTCATTCGCGTCTACCGTCAAACAAGCGTTGATCAACCTAAGGCCCAGTTCTTTGCTGGGTCTGCTATCCGTGCCAACGACCTGAATGACAACAACACTCAGGTCCGGTACCTGGCACAAGAAGTGGAGAATGCTGCACTAAGTCGTTTTGGTAAGAACAATGCGGCTGCAGACATTAATATGGGTGGTAACAGGATTACCAACCTAAAAGATGTTTACACTAACTCTGAAGACGAGAATGCAGCTGATGCAGATGACGCTGCTTCTCATGGTTGGGTGCGTAAATTTTTCTTTGACGTAAAGGCTGAAACAGTCGATACTAGTGAATATGATGGCGCTAATCCAGCAAGTTGGCCAAATGACAACCAAACAGTTGCAACTACTGGTGCTATCACTGAGTATTTAACTGATCAACTTACATCAGCACTAAACGATAAAGTTCATGGTGCTGATGGCATTAATGTTGCCGACAACACACCTGCTGCAGGTAACATCACAATTGGCATTAGTCAAGGTTCTGTTGATCTTGATCGGATTAAACCTGAAGACATTAATACTTCAACAGAAACTGTTTATGGTTATGCCAATAACGTACCTACTGTAACTGGTACAGATTGGACTGTAACTGATGACCAAGTGGCTACTCTAAAAGCCATTGCTAAACGTCACGATGGTATTGTACAAAACAACGCTCCTTCTGGAACTGATTACCTACCTGGTACTGTTTGGCTAAGTGAGTCTGGCTCAAGTGATACTCTTAATTCAGAAGGCGAACAATTAACTAAATACCTTGCAGTTTGGAATGGTAACGAGTGGGTAGGTGTTGCAGGTGGCGGCACTTGGATCAACCAAAATAGTCTGATCTGGGTTGATGCTGGTAACGGTGATGACACCAACGACGGTCACCGAGTCATTGTACCGATGAAAACCATTCAAGGTGCAGTGAACAAAGCTGAAGATGGAGACATGATCTTTGTCCAGCCTGGTGTTTACACTGAATATCTGCCTATTGACCTTGGCCGTAAGAAGAACGTATCGATTATTGGTTTGTCGATGCGTAGTGTGTTCGTACACCCACACCCTACTAAGAAGTGGAACGTAACTACTGCCGGTGCTGCAGATTCAATTACCAACAAGGTAATGGAAGCTGGTGCTCACGGTAACGCTACCAGTGGCACCTCTGAATACGAAACCATGTTCCAGCTTGGTTCTGGTTCATTTGTTGCCAACATGTCACTTGCTGGTATGAAGGCAAGTGGTGCTCGCGGTGACCTACATACCGACAGTGAAGCCGCACAACAAGGTTGGTTCTTTGCATTTGCAGATAATGACGGAGCTGGTAACGCTGTTAAATTCCAAAAGAGTCCGTACATTCAAAACTGTACAGCATTTGCTGACTCTGCAATTGATAACACAAACTATCAACCACACTCTACGGTCAACCAACCTGCATTTGGTGGTGACCAAACGTCTGCACCTACTGGTGGCGCTCTACTTGTTGACGGTAGTGTACCTCACCCTGACTCCCCACTACGGTCTTTCTTGACTGACGCTTACACTTTGATCTGCCTTGATGGTCCTGGTGTACTGGTAAAGAACGAAGGTTACGCACAACTTGTAAGTACCTTCGGTCATTTCTGCCACTACCACGCCAAAGCAGAAAGTGGTGGTATGATTAACATGAGCAACTGTACAACTGACTTTGGTCGGTTTGGTCTTGTTGCTGATGGTCAGAGCGTTGACTCTATTTTTGAAGGAACTGTTTCTGCAACTAGCACCAACAATGTAATTCAAATTGATGCTACTACTGCTTGGACTGAGCGTAATAACAACACTCCTAAGCCTGTCAACCACATGGTTGTCTCGCTTATTAACAACCCATCTAGTGCTTCTGATTACTACCCAATTAAAAATGTAACTGAACCTAGTGCTGGTGTTTATAACATTGAGTTGTATAACAACGTAAGTGTTACTAACGATCAAACTGTTTACTTTTATCTCCGATCATTGATCACTACTGGTGGTCACGTGTTTGAATTTGTTGGTAGCGGTACTGATTATCGCGCACACCCTGATAGTGGTGGTTCTCCTGTTGAAGCTAACCAAGTCAAAAACGAAGGTGCTGGTAAGGTTTACATTTCAAGCAGCGATAGTAACGGTAACTTTAAAGTTGGTGAAGTATTTAATGTAAGTACTGATGGAGCTAGTGTAACTATAACTGGAAATGCAAGTGTATCTGGTACTTTAGATGCAACTAATTTGACTGTGAATGGTTCTGCAGTCAATAGCAGCTCTACTTACTTTGACAGCAATGGTGACATTAAAGACACCGCTATGCCTGACAAAGTAACGGCTGGTACGTCTGCTTATCCTAGTTCTGTAACTGTTGATACACAGGGACGTGTAACCGCTATCTCTGCTGGTACTGAACCTGTTACTTCAGTTACTGCAGCATCTGGTTCTGCAGTGTCAGTTACAGCTACTAAAACACCTGAAGTAGATATTGCTACATTTGCTGGTTCTAGTCAAAAAGGTATTGTCGTTAATGACGGTACTGCTGGTAATGATAGTAAGTACCTCAAAGGTGATGGTACTTGGGCTGATGTTACTTCAAGTGTAGGACTGTCTGCAGCTCAAGATGGTTCCCATGCAAATCTTGTTCTTGAAAGGACTGCAGGTAATGACACTGTTAAATTTGCAGCTGGTACAGGCATTGATATTACTGTAAGTGGTTCGAGTGGTTCTGAGCAAATTTTGATTGAAGCGCCAACTCGTGTAAATGCTCAAGTTCACATTAGTGATACAATCCCAACATCTGGTGTTGCTCATGGTGACTTGTATTTTGATTTTGCTACAGGTGAATCTTACCTTTACTATGATGAAAGCCTTGCGATTGATTCAAGTACTAGCCAAGCTGTTGGATCTGACGCACAATGGATCCAATTCGCACCTCAACAACGTGGTACTGGTAACGGTACGGTAACTAGCATTCAAGTTACTGGCGGTACTGGACTAAGTGTTGACAATGGTAGTGCAGTAGTTACTTCTGGTAGTTATCAAGTTAGTCTTGATGACACCGCTGTAACAGCTGCTCAATACGGTACTTCTAGCGCTGTTCCTCAGTTTACTGTTGACCAACAAGGTCGGATTACTGCAGCTACTGATGTTAACATTGGATCACTTGATGCTGCTGCCGTGTCTAGCGGTACTTTTGATGCAGCACGTATCCCATCTTTTAATGCTAGTAAAATTCAATACACATTTAATGGTACTGAAACAGATGCTTGGAATGCAACCAATCAAGAGTTTATTGCAGCTGTAATTCCTGACATTGATCCTAGTACTGTTAAATATGACGTTGGTGGTACACCTACTTCTATCTGGGATTCTAATAATAGTGTCTTTTATGCAGCCACAATCCCAACACTTTCAAAGTCTAAAATTAGTAGCACTGGTACTTGGGCTTCATCTGACATCCCAGATCTTAGCGCTACCTATTTGACGGCAGTATCTGCTGATACGTCACCTTCACTTGGTGGTAGTCTTGATGTCAACGGTAACTCAATTGTTAGTACTAGCGACGGTAATATTACCCTTAACCCAAATGGTACAGGTGTCGTAAGTTTTGCCAACGCCACGGGTACAACGTATACAAATGGTAACTACGGTGTAACAATTAAACCACCTACACTTAGTGCAGACCTTTCACTTGTGCTACCTGGATTTTCAGTTGTTTTCCCTGCAACTGATGGTACTGCTGGTCAATACTTGAAGACTGATGGTGCCGGTAACCTTGGTTGGGGTACTAATACAACTTACAGCCTTGCTGGAGCTGATGACAGCGGTGATTTCCGTATTCGTTTGTCTGATGGCAGCACCGACAATGACGTAAAACTTAAGGCTGGTACTGGTGTTACTTTGGATAACAGTACTGCAAACGAGTGCACTATTAGTGTCTCTGCTGTACCAACTGGTGCAATTATGTGGTGGACAAACACTACTCTACCTACTGGTTGGCTTGAGTGTAAAGGTCAAGCGTTGTCTCGGACAGATGCTGCTTATAATGCTCTAAAATTAACTATTGGTAACACGTTTGCTGCACATCGTGATATTACCAACTTCCCCCTAGCTACATATCCAGAAACTGATTACTTTACTGTACCTGATCTACGCGGTGAGTTTATCCGTGGTTTAGACAGTAATCGTGGTATAGATAATGGACGTGTTTTGGGTACGGCTCAAAGCGATAACGTTAAACAGCATAGCCATAGTTATACTGTATTTCAAGGTCAAATATTTAATGCTGGACCACCCGGTACTGCAACCGCAGGTACAACTAGTCCTTCAACTACTGGCTCGTACCCTGTAACTGCTGGTACACCTGACGAAACCCGTCCCCGTAACATCGCAATGATCGCTATTATCAAGACTTAATTATGACACTTAATTTTCCCTCTAGTCCGACAAGCGGACAAACATATTCTCTTGCTAATGGTGCTACTTATACGTGGGACGGCGAGAAGTGGAAAGCATCAAACATTCCAGATAGTTCTACTGCTGTTCAAACTACTGACACACCATCTAATGGTGAGTTCTTGAAATGGGACAACGGCGTGGCTGTTTGGGCTGCTGATAATGACACTACCTACAGCAATGCAACCACAAGTGCTGATGGGTTGATGTCATCTGGTGATAAAACAAAGCTAGATGGCATTGCCACTGGTGCAACCGTTGGCGTCCCTGCAACCGGCGGTACCTTTACTGGTACCGTTGACTTTGACGGTAATGTAACCCAAGAAGTTCAAGTGGTTTCTGCTCTTAACATTGATTGTAGTGCTGGTAACTATTTTACCAAAACAATCAACGCTAACTCTACGTTTACCGTAAGCAATGTACCTGCCACCAACACGGCATATTCATTCACACTAGAACTTACACATACCAGCGGAACTGTTACTTGGTGGACAGGTCTTGAATGGCCTGCAAGTACTGCTCCTACACTTACCGCTGGTAAGACACACCTTTTTGTCTTTGTGACTGATGATGGTGGTACTCGCTGGCGTGGCGCAGCACTTGTAGATTACACGAACTGATTATGTTTGATAAGTTACTCCTTGGCGCTGCCGGTGGCGGCGCTGCCGAACCCGCACCTCCTACTAATCTTGATTTAGATTTAAGTAACATGAGTTACGGCGGTGCTACTACCGAAATTGTTGGATTTCATCGTGATTCTAACAGTAGAAATCCAAAAGGATTTCATTGGAAACCAGATGGTACAGAAATATACGTTGCTAACTATAATTATATTGATCAATACTCTTTAACTACTGCTTGGGATTTATCTACTTTATCACATACCGCTAGAAAAAATACAACTATAGTTAATACTAACGTTTATCCAACTGTTTTACCAGACGGCTCAAAAACAATTGTCAATGGTAATGATAATGGAGAGCATAAAGTTGCAACCCTATCTAATGCGTGGGATATAAGCAGTATGGGTGTGCAATCCTCTACAGGTGCTCTTTCGGTAAATGGCCTACGAAATATTCAAAAAGTAACATTTAACGACACAGGTGATAAATGTTTTGTGACCGCAGAACACTTGCCTGGAATATTAGAGTTTGATCTTTCTACTAATTGGGATATAACTAGCGCCACATTTAATGGGGATAACGATTCCTTTGTAGATTTATATAATTATACAGGCGGTAGTGCTTCTAAACACGGTGTGGTTTTTAAATCAGATGGTTTAAAAGTTTTATTTGTTGTAACAAGTGTTAGACGTTTGTATAGTGCAGATCTTACTACTGCTTGGGATTTAGGCACTCTTACTAACATAAAATACCAGAATTTAAGCTCTCTTAATGCTGATCCAGAAAACTTAAATGCTAAACCAGATGGTTTAAAAGTTTATGTAGCAGATGGTAGTGATAAAACAGTATATGAATACGATTTAAGTACTGCTTGGGATGCAAGCAGTATGTCAACAACTCCATATGCTTTAAACGTATCAACTTATATTACAAGCTCTAGTTTTTCTAGTTGCTCTTTTAAGTCTGATGGGACTGCGTTGTATGTTGGTAATTGGTACGATAAAATACATGAATATACGCTCTCTTCGGCTTGGAGCTTAAGCAGTGCAACATATAATCGAGCTTCCCCTACTGGACTATATATTGTTAGACTTAGATCAATAGATTTTTTTAACAATGGTTTAAAAGCATTAATTATTGATGAAGACTATTTATACGAATATTCTTTGAACACTGCGTACGACATTAGTACTATTAACAAACCTTATATTCAAAGACGACCACTTACTGACTTTTCAGGTACTAATAATCTCGCTCAATGGACTAATGGAACATATCTATTTCTTATAGATTCTGAGCGTGTTTTAAAAAAATTTTCCTTTGGCACAGCATATGACATATCAACTTTGTCTTATGTTACGCAAAATAAAGTAGTAGATTTACGCAAAGCTTACGCTGAAAATCATCCTAAAGCCGGTGGTAATCTTACCTGGTTTTTAATGAGCCAATACACTTGGAATGCAAATGGCACAAAACTGTATGTAGGGTATATTGTACAAAACAGCAAAAGTGGAATTGCAGTTTTTAATTTAAGCACAGGTTGGGATTTAAATACGGCTAGTTTTGACTCTTTTAACGAAGAAGACCCAACTACCCATAATAACAGATCCAATTTTAGTTCAACTGTTAGCCTTCCTCCAAGAGATATAAGTTGGGGAGCATCTGGTTCAAAATTTTACATGATGGGTTATATCTCAACTTTTTATGAATTAAGTGCCTCAACTAATTACGACATAAGCGCTTATACAGCAGCTTGGGATTGGCCAACAGACATACAAGCATTTGAATATGATAACCGGTGTTATGGCTTTTGGGTTAAACCAGATGGTACTAAAATTTACATAGCTGGTGATTATAGTGATAAAATAAACCAATATAATTTAGGCACTGCTTGGGACATCAACACAATGCCATATAACCCAAGCTCTCAATTTACAACCTCACAAAATTGGAAAGGTTTATTTTTTAGCAGCGATGGCAGTACTTTTTGGGCTTCAAATGACACCTATGATTCTGTTGATGAGTATAGTTTATCAACTAATTGGGAAATAAATACGGCTTCTTTTGTGAAAAGACAAACTGAAAGTGCCATGGGTTTATCCATTACTCCAGAAGGACTTTGGTTTAGTACTGATGGCTATAAACTTTGGTTACTTTCAGGTGTTACTATTTACGAAGTCGGTCTAACCAACGCTTGGGACATTAGTACTGCAAGTGCTACTGGTGCAACGTTAACACTTACTCCACCTTCAGGTGACAATCACAACAGTTTTATTTTCAGTGAAGATGGTAAAACAATTCTTGCTTTAACGTGGGGAGGTACATTACATAGATACACAGCTTCAACAGCTTGGGATACAGCTAATTTTAGCCTTCACTCCACAAATTATTTACCAGTTGGAGGGGGATATAATTATTCGCTACATGCTCCAAGAAATGGTGCGTATTTAATGCTGGCTTCTGGAAATTATCCCAATAAAATTACAAAACTTAATTTAACGTAAACTTATGTACGCAAAAATAGTAAACAATGAAGTTGTAAAATATCCATACGGTGTTTTAGATCTACAAATTGACAATCCTCAAGTATCATTTTCGCTACCATTAAATGAAAATGAATTAAACGTTTACAACGTAGTGTCTGTAGTTGAAAGTCAAAAACCGTCTTTTAACTCTAATACCGAATTTTTGGATTACAATGTTGAGTTAGTGGACAACGTTTGGACTGTTGTTTGGAATAAACAACAACGTTCTGAGGAAGAAGTTACGCAGATTATGCGTCTAAAACGAGATAACTTTTTAAAAGAATCCGATTGGACGCAACTATCTGACGCCTCTGTAGACGCCACTGCTTGGGCTACATACCGACAAGCACTGCGCGACCTTCCATCCCAATCAGGATTTCCTTTTAACATTACCTGGCCTACCCAACCATGATCACCCTTATTCGACCAATCCTTTTCTCGTTTGTACAATCTGAAAAGGTAAAACTTTTGATTGTCGATCTGCTTACCAAGTTGGCAGAAACTACTGACAACGAAATTGACGACAAAGCCGTTGAGTTTATTCGTAACGGTTTGTTCCCCGCTCCTAAACTCTGATGCCTAACTTAGGGGAACCACCCGCATTCCCCTCTATACGGCTCCCAGAGGCGCCTGTATTACCCCGTCCAGTACTGGAGGTACCACGAGCTAATCT
>Ga0208428_1000279_pt1 | contig 25992 bp, 37 predicted proteins | sample DEB08_DNA_11_FD_184535 | JGI IMG/M metagenome (GOLD analysis project Ga0208428, IMG submission 184535) | Aqueous microbial communities from the Delaware River and Bay under freshwater to marine salinity gradient to study organic matter... | ecosystem: Environmental > Aquatic > Marine > Coastal ... | reverse complement strand
GATGTTAAACGAAGGTAATAAAATCGCAAGAAAAGTCCTTGCAGATGCACAAGTTGATGCACAAGAAGTTATGGATATGTGTGAAAGTATATTGGTATGTAATCTTGTTTTACAAACAAGTGCTGACCTTGAAGGTCTTCCTTCAAGGAGAATTAAGAATTATGCGAATGAAGGAGATGAACAGAAGAAGTTGAGAAGAAACTCTCACCTGTGGCAGATTATGGAAAGCACATTACAAATCTGTGTGCCAGACTTCGTCTCCACAAACGGAGGTTTAGCCGTACCTAAAGGGTTCCACCCCGTCATAGACGCTTATGTTGCTTCTTGTATAAGAAGAATCCCCGTAGAAACTGTAACTACTGAATATACAGAAGACCAAGATACCGTACTTTCAACTATATTTGAAGAGGGTAAGAGGTTAGCAGATGAAGGTAAAATCCAACCTCGTGATTGGATAGACCCCGACAGTGATGACAACGATGACGACCCGTTTTCTTCGGGAATGTGGGCGTGATAACTTGTATCAACATGCAAATACCATACAGGCTCTACAAGAAGCCGTTGTTATGCTTGAGCATATGACTCAAGCGTATACTATGCTCGTTCCAGAGCAGACACATAATATGCTCACACGACTTAGAGTTTGGCGTAATATTTGCGACAAGGCTCTATTGGAAATAGAGGCTAATGTTAGGAAAGACAAAATGAGAGGAGGAGTAACAAGATGAATAGAGACACATATATGTTTATCAATGCTGACGGTGGCGTTGCTAAATTAACAGAAGAAGAACCGACCTTAGAAGAGATGCAAGCCCATGTAGGAGGACTTATCGAATACGCAGTAGTCACCTCACAGAAGAAATTCGCAGTACCGAAAAAAGGAAAGGGTAAATGCCTTCTGACGAATGTCAAAGATGTTATTGTGAATGAAGAGGGGCTTTTGTTAGGTATGTCTCCTAACGCAGTAGCCACATTCGCCGCATGGGGATATGATATTACCAGCGAGCAACAGTTAGTAGGCCCCTGTATAATAGTTTGCGAAACTCCAAGTGAAGATTCAGAGGAAGTAGGTCTTGAGTGGATTGTTGAAAATATGATTCCTCAAAACATGCGTGATTTATTAGTACCACGAAACAACTATCACTATATGTCAGCAAACTACAGAGGTGATGAGTAGTGACTTCAATAGTGTGTATGGTATGTGGGGAGATTGCTCAAAACAAGTCCTCGAAGTATAGTAGGTATAACCTGCGGGATATTGTATGCGTTAAATGTTCTTATGCGGAGAAGATGCTCGACATTCGTAGTTATTGTGTGAATGCCGAAGGCAAGACTCCCGAACAGTGTAATATAGAAGAAACAGATTGGCGAAGTAAAGTTTTAGCAACGAGACAGAACACTGATAAATTTCTTATAAAGCAAGATATTAAAAAGGAGAAGCCCCTATAGGAAGTGAGAAACATGGAATGCAGTATATGTAATGGAGAGATTGAGAAGAAATACACGACTAACCTTGAGGGTGAGCGTGTAATGTATTGGGATGGCGGTCATAACGCACAGCCCATAAATGACGGAAGGTGTTGTGATGCCTGTAACGAAGTAGTCGTAGCAGTAAGAATCGCAAAAATGTTTGGTAGGAGGAAAGCAGAATGACAGAAGTAAAACAGAAGTTAGAAGAATTAGCAGAAGAATATAACGACTTAGAGCAATTGCTTAGAGACGCAGAGGTGGCGGAAACGCTTGTTGACGCTCTCACAAGCGAGTTAGGAGACAGACACGGTTGGTTAAGTGAAATCGTGTATTATCTGCGTATGGAAATCGAAGAGAAGATGCAAGAGATAGAGGGTAGATTAGAATGAACATATTCGTATTAGACGAGAACCCCTTCCATGCGGCTATCATGTATTGCGACAAGCATCTGCCTAAGATGGTAGTCGAATTGTACCAACAATTAGGCTCAAGTGTACGCAGACATGGTGCTACAGACGACATGATGCCAATAGCAAAAACATCCGGCAAGCCTCTGAAAGGCGGTTATCACAACCACCCTGCGACTCGCTGGGTGGGCGAAAGTCGTGACAATTTCATATGGGCTTGCTATCATGCCTCTGCTTTAGCACAAGAGTATGCCAAAAGATTTGGTAAAACCCACGCTTGCGCTGATGGTATAGAGCATCTATGGTCTCTGTCTTCTCTTATTCCCGAAGGGAAAATGACTCCCTTCGTTCAATGTATGCCGGATGAGTTTAAACACGAAGACGCAGTTGTGGCATACAGAGCATACTATCACAGCAAACATTTCGCAAAATGGCAAAAGGGTCGCCATGCGCCCTATTGGTGGAACGATGAGCAATACCTGTATGGTGTTAAGTATGAAGTGGGAGGTGCATAAATACAATATACTCATTAGAGTATGTTGTTAGTATGCAGACAATAAGACTTCATGGCGAATGGTTGATATGTCCTCTCGAAGAAATCAAAGTCATAGACTTTCAGTGTTGGAGAAAGAATGGTCGCAACAAGCGAAAATTCTCACCCTACCTGCATCTGCAAGTAGGTTCACACCATGTAGTGTTTGATGGCTATGATTCCGTATGGTCGTTTTTAGATACGATACAACCTAATATGTATCGCACTATCGTAAACTCGGCTATGAAGGGGGATATTAAAGAAATTCCTTTCTTTAAATATGAATTAGACGCTCTGATAGAAGAATCGCATTTGGAGTTGATTACGATTACAATCGCCTCTGATAGGATTCTAATCCCAAATTCTACTAAATCTCTTGAATGCTATCTTGTTAAGGATATTGTTGCGAATGAAATAATCGAAAATGATATTTCAAAACACAACTTTGTTGTAAAGACCTATACTCCTTACAGGTCTAAACATGGTCTTGAGTATGTGCCTACGGAGATATACGGTTCTCACCCACAATATGCTATGCTTATCCATGCGGATAATACATACATCACACAGAGCCTCGTATACAATCCAGATGGCGCAGACTTCAGACCCGTTAGGACACACGCTTCAGACGACATAAGTTTTGCTAAAGAGATTTTAAACGATATGATATTCAGAATGACTGAATACGAATATCCGCAAAACGATTTAGATAACAAAGACTCTATCGGTATGCGTTACATAGAAAGGGATTCTATCGAACATGAAAGATTTATTTTTGCTCTGCAAAATTAATTCAGAAAGAATTAATCGCATTCAGTGATGCGTTTTCGGTTTATTTTTTATTTTTTCTTAGATATATTTCTAAAAAGGGTTTTCTTTATTATTAGTAAATAATAAGGTTTTAACTCTTAGGAAATAAAAAAGAATAATCTGATTAGGCTCTAAGTGTTGCGTTTTATTTTTTCTGAATTATTTCAGAGATTCCAAAACATTAGATTGATAAGGTCATAAGGGGGTATGTAGCAACATGGGAGAAATAGTAACAGTAAATGAAACGGACTTTATTTGGAGTAATGGTATACCTAAAGGTATCAAGCGAGCGATTCTATTCGATGCGGTAGGGTCAGACCACATACCCGCAGTAGTGGGTTCTTCGCTTGTAAAGAAGGTAGAACCTGTAGGTTACATGACTTCAAAACATATACCTTCATCCCCGCATACGATGTTAAGTTTCGGTTTTACAGGCTGGCCTATATATTACGGAAACGATGAAGAGACTTTAGTAATTGAGATTCTAACACCCGCACACATAAGTACGGATAGTGGCGCACAGAAAAATGCGTGGCTTTTCAATTACCCACCGGCAAGAGATGTAGCAGTTATGCTTGATAACATAGGTTGCGAAACATTTTGCTTGCTGACTTCTGACGCTTTCGATGTAAGGAATGGAGAAGGTCTTGAGAAACCTGCGCTTGTAAAGGGTGAAGATATTGGTAACAAAGAGATTAGTAGAGACAGTCTCCAGACTCTATGGGGTTGGCTACCAGCATTCGTCTTCTCGCAAATAAAAGGTAAAGGTGCTTCGGTTCTGATTATACCTTCTCACGGACAGAAAATGGAGGTCACTCCATTCCAAGAAACTCATATCAATGCTACTATTGACATTCTCAAAAACTTAGGTTTCAAGATAGAAGGTTGTAAGAAAAGGGCGAAAGACATATATGCTAAGGCTTCTTCCGATACCGTAGAGGCGGCGAAAATGGCAGATGAGGTGATAACGAAAATGCTAAACAAAACGAGAGCGAGTAAGTATGAGGGGGGTATGTTCGGGTGAATATATTCGACAGGATGCTTGATTTCTGTAAAAGAAATCACATCATTGATGTAGATGACAAAGTACCAATCTTCCTATGTAGTATAGGCGGTCATTTGTTTAATACTGTAAACAAATGTAGTATGTGTGATTTCGCACCGAGAGAAGGAGACGGAGAAGATTCTCGGAGATTCGTTATTGAAGACTGTCCTCTTCGCCATACCAACTATCCTATCTACACACCCCGTTCTTCAATAGCAGATACAAGAATCAACATTCTCATGCGTGGCGCAAAGGGTTCCGGTAAGAATGTTCTGATTGACTTATTCTGCGCTGAACATACAGGTGTGTTATGGAATCCCGAAGGATTCAGAGGTATTGGTTTTCGCACTATGATTGGCCCAAACTCTATCACAGAGGCGGGTATGTTCGGCTCTGTAAATGATGATGGTCAAATCGTAGGGAGACCTCTCGCAAGAGAGACTTGCGGTGGTTTTCTCTGCTTTGAAGAGTTTTCATCTGTATCAGATGCAAACAAGAAAGACCATAGTATTGACATGAAGAATCAATTGCTAACTTCGTTAGACTCTGGTCGTGTGAACAAAGGTATGCGTGATGGATGGGTGCGATACAATACTCGCTACACCGTATGGGGCGGAACACAACATGGTCGTATGGATTTGGAGTCTGGACTTGACCGTAGGTTTTTCATCATTGATATTAACATGGATGCTGAAAAGGAGGCTCTATACAAAGAAGCACAGAATAAACAAGCGAGTATGACGAGAGAAGAACGAGCGTATCTTGCAGGTGAGATTCTTGATTTACGGGCGTGGTTTATTGACAGGCAGTTATCAGTGACCCTCAATCCCCCTACGGGAGTTATGTTTAGCAAAGAGTTTGAAGATTGGGTTATGAAAGAATCGGTTCGTTCTTTCGAGTCTGATTTGTTTCGCAGATTAGCAATAGGTTATCACATGATGCGTGATGAAGAATGGAAAGGTGGTATCTTGCAGGTAGAGATGGATGATGCTCTACTCGAATTGTTAGAATCATCTTTAAAGATGAGGCGAGATGTTATGGATGAAGACATTCGTCTTATCAAGACTACCTTCTGGGATAAAGATGTGCCACGAAGCACTTTAATAAAAGATGTTGCTAAACTAATCACAGACCATGATTACCAATCCGCTAAGAGGTGGATTGATGATACCTTGAAAGGTCAAGCATGGTTTACAGAATTTAGTCCTCGTACAGAGGGTAGGGGTAGAAGAGGCATTGTGTGTAGGTTTGGTCTGCCAGACGAGGGCGAGAATATGAAATGGGGTGTATGATATGGGAAAAAGAAAACCGAGAAGAGAAGCGAGATTTGCGAATTGGAGAGATGCTTGTTACAAGTTTCTGCTTGAAGATGAAGGCGAGTATAATACAAACGAATTGACGCAGAGGGTTCTGACGGCAGATGGTAGGGTGTGGAAAAACTCACCTTCTGTGCGAGAAATCTGCCAAGTCCTCAAATACGACAGTAGGTTCGAGTATGTCGGCAATACGCAGAGTAAAAGCGTATTAGGCGGTAAATACATGAGTGCTACATTCAGAGCAAGGAGGTCGAAAGATGGTCTTTGAAGCGAAAAAATATAAGGTGTTTAGAAACGCTTGCTTTGATTATATATCTCAAAGTGGCCCCTCTACCACACAAGAGTTGATGTATAATCTTACAGGTAAAGTCAACCCAAGACATATGCCACAGAGTAATAACTCTGCGGGGCAGGTTCTGAAAAGAGATAAGAGGTTTTCAAAAATTGAAGGTAAGTCGTACTATCTTACTTCCGGACAAAATGCTAATGCTTTGTATTGGGGGATAGCAGATGAAAAGTAAGTGGTTAATAGAAAATAGAATCGCAGATTCTGACGACCATAAAGAAATTGAGGTTCTTAGGTGGGTTCTCGAATCCCCCGAATGTCCTTTATGCAATCACCCGCAAGTGAAGGATTTAGAGATTCAGATACACAATGGCAACATGACTACTTCTTATTTAGAAGTGAAGAATGGTTGGGAGACAGGTATTGTTGAAGAACATATGAAAGAACATATGACCTTTGACCCTTCGGAAGCGAAGGAGGTAGAGGAGACTCGCAAAGAAGCAATCACTACTTTGGATATGGCGGAAGATGTATTCGGTAGAATAAATTCTTGGCTTGATGAATGGGAGGCGAAGAAAGATGAAGAGGGTATAGACGGTGAGTGGCTTGCTAATGCTACTCGACTTATCGGACAGGCTAACTCTTCCCTTAAGTTGATTGGCACTTTGAAAAAGGAGATAGGGGTTGATTCGCAGTTATTACTTGCCAGCCAGCAAGTCAACGGTGTCATGGGCATACTCGTTGATGTTCTGCGAGCAGAGCCTCATTTGCTAAATCAGATTGAATTGCGTGTTGCGGCTCTTAAGACTCCGACATACATACAAGAAGGAGAATGGGAGGAAGTCTGATGGGTATATCATACAATGGTGGTAGGGGTTCTTTGGGCTACAGTATCAGACCCAGAGGTGTGCGAAAGTGCAATACATGTGGTTTTACTACAGAGGCGAGATACAATACCCACCATAAGTATATATGTGGTCGCAAGGTGTATTGTGGATATATGAGGTTGGTGAGATGAAGATTAGAAATGTATTAGCGTTATTTGACGGCATTTCATGTGGCCGTGTTGCTCTGGAAAGAGCAGGTATAGAGTTTGATACCTACTACGCATCCGAAATAGACAAGTATGCGATTAAGATAGCACAGAAGAATTATCCCGATACTGTTCAACTCGGTGATGTTAAGAATTGGGGTGAGTGGGATTTAGAGGATATTGATTTGGTTATTGGTGGTTCGCCGTGTCAAGGATTTTCCTTTGCTGGCAGACAACTCAATTTTGATGACCCTCGAAGTAAACTATTCTTTGAGTTTGTAGATGTTATTAATCACTTCAAACCGAAGTATTTCTTACTTGAAAATGTGATGATGAAACAAGAGTTTCAAGATATTATATCGCAACACTTAGATGTTTTACCAATCGAAATCAATAGTAACCTCGTATCGGCACAGAATCGCAGAAGGTTATATTGGACTAACATACCTAACATTAAAAAGCCCCAAGACAAAGGTATTCTGCTAAAGGACATTCTCGAAGATGGTTGGGTTGACAGAGATAAATCTCATTGTGTAGATGCTAATTACTTTAAGGGAGGGAATCTTAAATCTTACTTCGAGAAACATAGAAGGCAACTCGTGTTTAGTAGTGATGGTCTGTGTCATGTAGGAGATGCTGATTTGAAAGGTCATGATTCGATTAAGAGAGTTTATCATCCCGAAGGAAAAGCACCTTCTCTAACTACTATGCAGGGAGGACATAGAGAACCGAAAGTCCTGATTGCTAATCCCGCAAAGATAGTGGGAAGGAAGATTAACGCACAAGGAGTGAGAGAAGATTACAATAAAGACATTGAGACTGTTCAATATTTAGAGGTCACGACCTCCGAAAAAAGTAATTGTCTGACTACGCTATCGAAGGATTGTTTAATTTCTTCTTTGGAGGAGGGTAAATACCCAGAGGCTTACAAAACTTTGCGAGAGACAATAGATTGGAGAAAATTAACTCCCATAGAATGTGAGAGATTGCAGACATTACCGGATAACTACACCGAATGTGTTAGTAATACGCAGAGATACAAGACTCTTGGTAATGGTTGGACTGTTGATGTTATCTCGCATATATTTGCTAATATAGGACAGGGAAATAAGGAGGAATGGTTATGAAATACGGACAGAAATATATTGGGAGTAGAAACTTCCATAGTGCTAAGTTGACAAGATATTGTAAGAAATGCAATCGCCATGTATGTCTGTCTAAATTTACAGTTAAATCCAATAAAAAGCAATTGCACTGTGATTACTGTCTGGGGGTAGCCGTATGGCAAGAAGATGTTTGACGATAGGATGCAAAGCGGAGAAGACGAATAGAGAGAAGAGGTTTTGTTCTGTCTGCGAAATAAAGAATGACAAGTTGAATGCTTTGGTTTGGAGGTTATATTATGAAAGCCGGAGAGAAAGTTAAGTGGCGAAACAAAAGTCTGATGGTTCTTATCTCTCGCACTATACCTAAAGAAGATTATCCAGATATTGCTAAACAGATGTGTGATGATGGTCTGATTGCTCTGCTTACCCAAGACGGTCTCAAGTGGTATGCTGGTCGTTATCCCGTTCCTAAAACATCTGTGCGTGAGATTTGGGGTCTTAGCAGGTCTCAATTGGATTCTTTTGAACGATGGGTTTATATGAACGACCCGTTTATGGTTTTGTTAGCGGAGGAAGAATGATGCCGGAATGTAAAGAGTGCGGAGAGCATTGTGAAGCAGAAGACATGAAATGGAAAGACGATGAACCAATATGTGAAGACTGTTGGTTATGGGATAAGGGGGTATATTGAATGAGTAGAATAGGTATGATTAGATTTGATGAGAAGTGGTATACACCACAAGTAGAGGAATTATGTGAAGAAGTATCGCAGATATGTTGGGGTAATGTCGAGTTAGATGAACGAGAGCCTTACACTTACGAAGAAACAATAGATGTTCTTCGTGAGTATGAGCGCAAAGCATTAGCCTTCGATAGGTTCAGAGAATTATTGGAGAGACATGCAGATGAAGATATTATGTGTATGGAGATGTTAGATTTATTAGACATAGTCCACCGTGAAGTAGACACAGTATGGGAGGTTCCACAATGAGTAAGAAGTATCGTGGTTCAGCAGTCGAAGCCGCAGTCCAAGAGTGGGAGTTATCCGATTGGTTTACGGCAGACCAACTTCTGCCAAAGGCTATCGAGACGCTACCGCAGAGGTCGTGTAGTATAACTGTCTATTCTGTATCAAGGCATCTGCGAATTATGGCAAGTAGAGGACTTCTAATCAGTCGCATAAATTCTAACGGTGTTAAAGAATTTACAAAGTTGATAGGTGAGTATGATGGGGATGCTCATTTTTACGCTTGATGCTGAACCTTACCGTGTAGGCGAATACATAGAGGGTGATGGTTTTTTCACATCTCCCTCTATTGATACTACGGTTATCTGTCACATCAAAAGACCAGACGCAGAGGATTGTGTAGGTTGGCTCGATTACATAAAATACAGAATGATAATAGTCTGCGATAAAGCACCTAAGATTGACGATGATAGAGTTATCTACGATAGAAGTTTAAAGAAAGGCAATAGAGATTACATATCTGCGATTCAAGCGACACTTCGTTGGCAAGATAGGAATAGGGTCTGGAATAATACACAGAGGGTTCCTGTTCCTCTTATGCTTTCCTTTCTACGAGAGAATGTCAGAGACATTGAGATATACAGACTTTTAGCAAAGTCTTTCCGTTGGTGTTCAGAGGATATGCAACAAGCCACTATTTGTTTTGGTATAAGTCCTGTAAAACACAGACCAGCATTCCCCAAAAAGAAAAAGAAAGTAGAGGATTGCGAATTGCATATGTTCAGAGAAAGCGATAAGTATAGAGATATGATAATAAAAGACGGTGAAGTTGCTAATCTTATTAGAGCGCAAATCCCCAGAGATAAGTTACCTAAGAAAATGAAGAAGACTAAGGAGAATGTTGTTTCATGGCTCTGACATTCGAGGGTTGTATGATATTGATGTGGCTCTTTTTGCTAATGCCTATGAAAGGCGAAGTCCTTGACAGGTTGTTTAGAATACTTTTTAATCGAAAAAGTAGATACTTTTCCGATGATAAATATGTAGAGGGTTCTGGGGATTTGTCGGTGGCTTACATAGGTATGTTAGACGAGTAGTTAAATATCGCAAAGTCAAGGACAGTATGTGGCTAAAAATAACGCAAACGCCAGAATAAGAAGAAGGATTGCAGAAATCCTCTTCGAGAGGGGTGAAATGACCCGTTCTGCCGTTGCGAGTATTCTTTTAGAAGAAGGTAATTTTAGAGTAATGCCTTCTGACGCAAGCCTCTCTGCTATGCTTGCTAAAAATATACAGATAATACAGACAGGAACAGATAAGGTTGATGTTGGGGATGGTACAATGACTATCAATTCTGTCTATGCGATTGATGATTCGATTATCAAAGACGAAGAAGACTTAGTGTTTACAAGACCTTATTCGAGTATGACTGTTGCAGAAAAAAAGAATGCCATTAGATGTTTAGGTTGTAAACAAATGAGGCTGATACAAGAGGATTGGTCTGAATGTCTGATATGTCAGAGAAGACCGTCTGATTAATAAGGACATGGGGTTTACTCACTAATATGGTGAGAATCAAAGCGGAATGGAGACTCCACAGGACTAACAACGAATCGCACCTTACTTCCAAAGGAGGTAAGTATTACTGCGGTGCGCCTATACACGATATGGGCGAGATTACAGACAAACAAGCACTTTCACTTCCTCTCTGTACCGACTGCTTCCCAGAAGGTATACAGGGATATGGGAAAGATACCTCCGCAGGGGGTGAAGAGGCGGTGAAGCAGAGCGCAAAGCGTTCCGTCTCTCACTCCCGCAAGGGGGTGTGGTTATGACATTATACATAGGTATATGCGGAAATATGAAATCCGGTAAATCTACTCTTGCTGGTCTGCTTGCACAGAAATTCGACTTACCCATACTATCTTTCGCAGAAAGTCTTAGAGAAGAAGTAGCACAGGCATTTTTCCATAAGCAACAGAAGCGTGAGGCTCGTTACTTATGGGATTTATTAGAAGCACAAGATAAGACTCGCACAAGACCTCTTCTTCAAGCATGGGGTCAAGGTCGTAGGGCATTAGTTGACCCCGACTATTGGGTTGAGAGACTACAGAAATATGCTGACAAACAAGGTTACGGCGTTGCTATTATTGATGATGTTAGACATACCAACGAAGCCTTGCATATACTTAACATGGGTGGGATGGTAATACGCTTAGACGCAAACCAACAGACTCTAATTAATCGTGGTGCTACAGGCTTTGCACATATAAGCGAGCAGTTGGAACCCGTTGATGAAGTATTATCGGAAACGCAATATGCCCATCAGAGCATATTCTTTGATACTACGGGTATGTCTCCTCTCGGTATGTATAGAAGACTCGTTCCTTTAGTTGACGACTTCCTAAAGACATGGGGTGAAGAGGAATGAAGAGAGTAAGTAGATTTCTTGTAAAGAGGATTCTCAAAAAAGAAGGAATACCTCTCTGCGAAATATGTAAAGATAGTATAGCAAAGACTTCTATGACTTTGTGTCTTGAGTGCCAACAGATTTATGATGAAGATATGTATGCCCTACACATGAGAGATATGAGGGAGATGATGAGATGATTTGGTGCGAGAAGTATAGACCTAAGACATTTGAAGAAGTCGTAGGTCAAGATATAATAGTATCAGAGATGATGAATATTACATCAGAAAATATGAATCATTTCCTCCTCCATAGTGTCGGTGCTGGAACAGGCAAGACCTCAATAGCATATCTATTAGCAAGGCATCTTAATTTCAATTTGCATATCTACAATGCGAGTAGCAAAAGAACCAGAGGTATAGAGTTTATCGAAGAAGAAATCATCCCTATGTCGCAGAGTGGTATGTGGGAGACTATCATCTTATTAGATGAAGCAGATAGACTTACTTTACAGGCTCAAGACGCACTTAAAGGTGTTATCGAAAACGCAACTTGTTATTTTGTTCTGACTTGTAATGATATTAGCAAAGTCACTCCTTTCCTACAGTCGAGGTGTCAACTTCGTCATTTCAAAGAGATAGAGATAGATGCTATTATCGAGAAACTAATCTACATATCCAACAAAGAAAACTGTTATGTTCCCGATGAACATATCAGAGCAATAGCACACGCTCACAGAGGCGATTTGAGAAATGCTATTAATTGTCTTCAAGCATACAATACAGTAACACACCAAGATAGAGACTCCTTTGTTCTAAGTCTTGATGTATCAGATTTTAATCCTAAGACTTTCCTTCGCATATGTGCAAAGGAAAGAAGTGTAGACATGGCGGTAGGTCTGACTAAGGATATGCCTATGAGGGTAGTTATCCGAAAGGTCTTCGATTATGCCGTCAATTCAGACGCATCAGCAGAAGCAAAGATGCGAGTTATAGAGTCCTCTATTATCAGCGAAAGAGACATACTGCAAGGTTGTGATGAGACAATAGTCCGTTGGGATTTCTGTCGTATGTTGGCATCGAGGGATTAATAAGGACATGGGTATAACGGAAATATGAAGCAGGTGAAAACTGATGATAAGTAGCGAGATGTATGAAAGAGTAGCAAAGAATGTGGGTTGTTCATTGAATGAATTACTCGCACGACACAAGAAGGCTAAGGACACACATGCCGTGTCACTCGTAGCGGCGGGTGTATCAGAAGCAGAGGTTGAAAACAAGACCTTGCGAATGGCAGCGGCTGAAATGAGAGCAGAGAAAGCAAGACTATCCCGTAGTGGATGCACTATGTTAGAAGGTATGTTCTTGAGTAGTCCAAGATACAAAGATTGGGGTAAAGTGTTTTACACAAAGTATCAGAATATGTTGAAGACATTAGACGAAGAAGGCAGAAAGAACCTTGTAGCACAAGGTCTTATCACTCTGTATCTACATGATGATTCGCAAGGCGGATATAGGATTGTTCACAATCCTACACTTACAAACAAGACTCCTTTTGCAGTTGAATTGGGAGAAATGTCCGGTGACAAGTTGCCTAAACAAGCGACAGATATTGGAGACGGCACAGGTTACTTCGTATGTATCGAGAACAAAACCTCGCCTACATATCCTTCGGGTTCTCCTAACTACGCATATGGAAAGGCAAGAGCGACTTCTGATTTAGAAAGAACCTGCCTTTTCTTAGGTAGAGAACAGGGTAGTGAGGATGCGCCGAAACTGATTCCTATGAAATTCAGAGGAGATTTAGCAAAGGTAAATTATCCTACCTTCTCTCCTCTACAAATACCTGCCAATCTATCTAAGAATGGCGTAGCGTATACAAAGGCTGGAGTTTCGCAATATACTCTTGATTCAAACCTTGCGAGTATTTTCCCTAAAGCCCCTCTTATGTCTGATGGTTCTGGTCTAATCCCAGACCACATTACTATGCTTGACGGTCTTGACTTTATCGAAGACCATGTAAATACTCTCTCTGATAAAGAGAAGTGGGATGCTCTTGTATGTATAGTGATGGAAGTCGCACACATTGACCCAAGAGAAAGTGGTGGTTATATTCTAACTCTATCTGATTTAGATTTGACCTCTCTATCAGCCCCTCTCGACTTGTATGTATCGCAAGAAGAGGATTCTAAAGTTTCATTCGGTGTTGGTTCAGTTGTAGCCGTAGTCGGTTCTCCTTATGTGAATCGAGACGGAGACGGAAAATTAGCAACGACAGGTTGGTTCTGTGTTGAAGAAGTCGGTGTCCTTACGGACACTGACTCTTCTTCCCAGACTGAAATAGACGATTGGGAGTGATACAATGAGTTGGGGAACAAAAGAGGAGAGTAAACAAGAGCAAGAAGGCGCAAAGTATGGTATAGAGCATTTCAGAGAATTGTTCTCAAGACCAAGAGTCTCTGATAATCCTATCAGAATGGCTCTTGTCGCAAAGGAAAACTGTGCTAAGACGGGTCTGGCGGTTGATATTGCCAGAGGGAGAACGGACAAAGAGATTATCATCATAGATGTTGATAATTCTGCGATTCAGACAGTTACATGTAACTATCCACATGACAAAAATATAAAGGTTGTTCCTTTGTTTGACGAAACCGATTCTTTTATCTTCAACGAAGATAATTCTACTAATTGGACTGCTCTGATTGACAAGATGGGTTACTTCATTAAGTTAATCGGAGAGGAAGCGAGGAAAGGAGAGATAGGTGCGGTCATCATTGATGGAGGCTCTACTTTCTTGAAGTGGTGCGAATTGGCTATGACTGATGTTCTGATGAATAGGTCTAAGAATCCTATCAATGTTGAAGATGGAGATAAATTCAATCAAGCAGAATGGCGCATTCGCAACCAATTATTCCGTGATGTAATGAATAGAGCGCATCAACTACCCGTTGACGCAGTATTCTTTACTTACCATCTAAAAGATGTTAAGCAGTTCGCAGACATAGGAAACGGGCAGAAAGGTCTAATGAAAGTAGGCGAACAACCGGATTGGGAAAAGGGAACAATGAGATTGTTCTCGCAACAGATTTTCTTAGCAAGATACACCAAGAAAGGTGATGTTGCGGCTGGCGTTAAGTCTGACCCACAGATGAATGAAAACGAGTGGGAAATTCGAGCAACCATAGAAGAAATGAAAGGGTGGAACCAAGAACATTTAGGCACTACGCATACTGTTTTGCGAGTATCTGATGGTAATGTTGAATGGTTCGGTCTGCCGTTCTTGAAATGGAGTGCTGACAATGAAGGTTAGGCAGGTATTCCCGTCTCGCAAAAGACAGTGGCATTACGCAGTTGACATAGGGGTGACGGGTAAATCGTATTTACTGTGTAGAGGTGTAGACACTTTTGGTATCTACACATCAGAACAACCTACTGATAAAAACGGTGATTTGAAAGAGCGAGAGCCGTGTAAGATGTGTGCAAGAATGGCAGAAAAGCATCCTTATATCACGGTGGTTTAATAAGGACATAGGAAGGTGTGTAGTATATGCTTAAGGTAAGTAAGGCAGAATTAGAGAAGTTGTTGAGTAGAACACAGAGAGTATGTAATATCAATGGAAAACCCATACCTCAAGTAAAGGGGTGTGTGATTAGTGGGTCTGATGATAATCTATTATCCACTACTAACATAGTTAGGGATGGAATATCAAGTGTTGCTACTTTTTCATGTTTAGCAAACGAAGTAGACGAACAAGAATATGTTATACCGGACATTGAGAAGATGTTGGGTGTCTTAAAACCTCATCGTGGAGTTATCACTTTAGAATCTAAAGAAGACAAGATAGTTATTAAATCGAGTGGCAGACAGACTACCTTATCGGCTGATTCAAGGGCTTTAGCATTCCCCCATACAAAGAAAACAGTTAGTGAATGGTATGCAGAATCAAAAGGTAGAATAGCCTCTATCAACCCACTTACAGGTTCCTACAAAATGCGAGACGGCAGTATTAGAGAGCCTTTTATTGAGTTGCAGATAATGGGTTCTGAATTTAAAAATGCTATTGATGCTGGTAATGTAAACGGGCAAAAAGTAAACAGGTGTTTGCTAAAGTGGGATTCTATGAAGCGTCTATATATTGAGTCTGGTAATATTTTATTGGGTAAAACCGAGACTTGTTTAGCAAGCACAGAAGATGATGTAGCACCTTTTGAGTTTGAGTTTGAAGGCGGTTTAGAGAAATGTCTTACTGACGGTCTGGTAAACCTTTACTTCTTAGATTTCACAGAAGAATCGCAAGGTTATTCTATAGTCTTAGTAGACATGGAAAACAATGTTATATTTCAAAGAGGAGTAGTATGAGCATAAATTTAGCAGATTGGGCAGAAGAACAACCTCTTCATAGGATTCAGAATATAGCAAGTAGGGGGATAAAACTCCCTGCTTCTGAAATAGAATGGACTATGAAGCATATGGGTTCTGTTATGTCTATCACTAAATTACACAGAAAAATAGTAGTTATGTATGCGGTTCTTAGAGATATGGAAGTAGGACAGATTCTTACGGCAGAATATATTGCTAATCTTGCTAACGAATATTGTAGACCTAATGCGATAATACATACTCGTATGGTGTCAAGAATCTTAATGCTTCTCGCAAAATGGGGCTACATACAGAGAATACCAATCAATTCAAATATCTATGAGTATAAGAGGATTAAATGATGCAACACGACATAATATGTTCCGATTTCCTCAAAGCAGATTTGGGAGATAGAAAATTTAGGTCGTGTATAACTTCTCCCCCATACTACGGGATGAGAACCTATGGTGATGACTCTGATGAGATAGGTAAAGGACAAACTCTCGATGAATATATAGGGAGTATGGTTGAAGTTTGTCGCAAAGTACGGGAACATCTAACTGACGATGGTACTTTATGGTTGAATGTGGGGGATTCATACAATGGTTCTGGCGGGGCTGGTTCTGATTACAAAGAAGGTGGTATCAAAGATTCTAAGAATAAATGGGGTGCGAGGAATGTTGGGGGTCTTGCTAAAAAGAATCTAATAGGTGTAGGTTGGAGGTTGGCTCTGGCTCTACAGGCTGACGGATGGATTCTGCGAAGTGAGATAATATGGAATAAAAGCAAATCATATCCTCAACCGGAGGCTTATATCAAAAGACCTATACCTAAACACGAACAGATATTCATGCTAACAAAATCCCCAGACTATCACTATAATGCGAATAATCTTTTCACCGTCTGGGATATGACCCCTGCTAACAACGGACACGAAGCACCCTTCCCACTTGAATTACCGATTAAATGTATTTTAGCAAGCACCGATGAGGATGATTGGGTCTTAGACCCCTTTGGTGGGTCTGGAACAACGGCAGTCGCTTGCGAATTATTAGGAAGAAACTCTACTATGGTAGAGTTATATGCCGAATCTTGCGAGCGAATAAGAGCGAAACTTAAAGATATTCCAAACACAAATGCGCTGGAATGGGTATGATTAAAGGTCACAAAGAACATCGTAAAATCTATGGTAATAGATGATAAATTAACACGATTTAGAGATAAAAAATGGCTTGAAGAACAGTATGTTAAAAGCACTATTTCGTTAATAGCAAAGAGGTATTCAGTTTCCCCTATGTTTGTTATGGATTGCCTTGAGTCTCATGGTATAGGCATCAGAGGATTTATATTGACTCGGTAAGTACCTCTCTATATGATAGTAGAGAGAGGTAGAGGAAACTCCGTAAATGTATTTTACAGAGATGGAGAAGGCAATAGAAAAAAAGCCGTTCTCGGTAAGAATATGTTGCCTTACCTATACACTAAAGAAGGCGATAAGGATATAGGTATAGCGTGTAAGAAAGAAGGTGGTTACACAGGTCTCTATGGAGAAAAATTAATCAAACAGACCTTTTACGGTACGGAGGATATGAGACAGATAGCAGATAGTATGCAGACATGGGAAAATAATATCAAATGGGAAAACAAGGTTCTTGCTGATAGCAATCAATTCTTTGATAATTATGAGCATAGAGTCTGGTACATTGATATGGAATGGAAAATAGAATCTGGGGAGATTACAATAGTAGTGGTAAGAGATTCGCAGAAAGGTGAGTTTGTATGGTTCACACATGCAGATTATGAGGCAGGGTATTACGATAGTATACCCTGCAAAGACCATCCATACGGAAACACCTCTTGCGACAAAGGGGATAGGAAATTCAAATGTTGCTCAAATGAAAGAGAGATGTTGTTAGATGTTGCTAATCTTATGAAGGCTCATGACCCAGACATAATCACAGGTTGGAATGTAACTAACGCTGACTGTAAACAACTTCTGACTCGTATGAGACATAATAATATCAAAGCCGGTATACTATCCCCTATGAACAGAGTTAGGTGGCGTTTTGGTGATTGGGAACAACCTATTGTAGGCAGAAATGTCATAGATTTAATGGTAGGTTTCAAGAAGTTATGGACTTTGAAGAACGGACAACTACCGGCTATGTCTCTTGACGCAGTTTCTAATCACTGTCTTGGCGAAGAAAAAGTACCTCTAAAAGACGGACACGATACTTATTATACTGATTTTGGTACTTATCTTGATTATGCGAGACAAGATGTGGCGTTACTGCCAAAGTTAAATGATTTGGTAGATGTTCTCGGCTACTTTACTGCCCTCCAGCATATCGTTCAGTGCGATATTCGTTCAACCCCATTCATCACTAAGATGTTTGCTATTCTCTGTATGAGAGATGAAGAGTTTGATTTGAAGATACCAAGCAAAGCGCAATTTGACAAAGTAGAATACGAAGGTGCGGATATTATGACTCCTGTTGCTGGCGTGTATAACAACATAGGCATCTTTGATGTTAAGGCTATGTATCATAGTAATGTCAAAAAATACAATATCTGCTGGACTACCCTAAGCGATAAAGGTAGTGATTGTGGCAACGGTACTCGTTTTGATATGTCTAAAAGCGGTCTTCTTGGTAGACAGATGGACTACATGACTAACTTGCGAAATGAATACAAAGCGAGAAAGGCGCAAGCCAAGACAGAAGAAGAGGCTAAGAGATATGACGCTCTGCAATACGCAACTAAGTCTTTGGTTGCCTCTATGTATGGTGTAGCCGGTGACGCTAAGTTTGGTATGTACCACCCTAAAATCGCAGACGCAATTACATACACTTCGAGAAAGACTTTGGGTGAATTAAGAGACCACGCAGAGGATTTAGGTTTCAAGGTCAGATACGGACATACCGACTCTATTATGTGCGAAGTACCTACGCCAGAAAAGGGTATAGAGGCTCTTAAGGTTATCAACGAAAGAATGTCTCCTATAGTAACAGAGTTTGAAAAATGGTCTGAATCATTCCTTGTTATGGCTAAAAACCGCTACGCAGGTCTTGTTTCTTGGACTGATGGGGAATATCATAAAGCAGAGAGGTATGTCAAAGGTATTGAGATGAAGCAAAGTAGGCTTCCAAAGGCTATGAAAAACGCTATGGGGATAGTCATTGATAATATCTTGAAAGGCGTGAGTGAGAGGGAAACTACCGACTCTCTTGCTAATTTAATCGAAGATGTTGTTGCCGAGAAAATCCCCGTTGCAGATTTAACTATCAAAGCAAAACTTAGCAACGATTTACATAAATATGCCGTATTATCTGAAGCCAGAGCAGGTGCTAAATGGGCTAATGATAATTTGGGTAAAGGTTATCGCAAAGATGACTACTTCCTCTGCACTTTAGACGAGTATGGCGAATACATAGCCTTTGATGACCCATCTGAAATACAAGGTATTGCTAAAGTTGGATTCAAAGAATTAGCAAGAAAATTTGTATTGGAAAAAGTAATTCCCTATTACGAAGTTATGAATTGGGATTATATGCCTCTACAAAATTCCCTAAATGGTCTATCTGATGTAGTTTGGTTGTGAGATAGGTTTATTAGGTCATAGGAGTGTGGGGATAATATGGGCAGGGAAAGTAAGAAACCTACGATAAAACAGATTGACGAAAAGATGAGTATTATGGCTGGGAGGATTGACGGCTTCCTACATATGATTATGCAAGAATTGGAGAAGCATAACACTCTGATACTAAGAACACTACAACATCTTGATTTGATTTCAGAAGATAAATGTCCTTCATGCTCTGGGTCAATCAGAGTACCACAATTTGAAGGTATTGAAAGACCAGACATATGTCCTTACTGCGAAGCCTCTCTTGATGATACAGAGCAGACTACTCTACCTTTAGAAGAGGAATGATTATGAAAGACCCAGCAGAAATGTCTGTTGAGGAGTTAGATGCTAATAGCAGTTATGACCCTAACGACACCGACAAACTCCTAAGAATGTCGAAGTCTTCTTTCATAGGTTATGATGGTTGTCCTCGTAAATATTGGTGGTCGAGAGTCCAACTCAAGGACAGGAGATTGCCGGAGACAGAGGCTATGGCTCGTGGTAAGTATGTTCATACTAACTTAGAGACTCTATATGATAATTGGGAAGGACAGTCTGTTCTTGGCCCACTAATCCCCGAAGACAGAGAAGACCCTGCTAATGAGGTAATCGCATTCTTAGAAGAATGTCGGATAGAAAGATGGGGTCTTGAAAAATTCAAACCCGTAGAATATGAGGTTAAGAGAGTAGTATGGGATGCTGAAAATGAAGTAGTGCTTGTAGGTCTAATTGATGGTATTCTTGAACACCCAGACGGCGGTCTATGTATATATGAATTGAAGACAGGTAATATGGCTAAAACTAAGTTTGACAAGACTCGCAAAGAGATGTGTTACTACACTCATATGCTAAAACTTATGGGGGAGACCAGACCTATAACCCACTTTGCCTATTTATCCCCAGACGCATTCAATCCAAAGTTTGTAGCAGAATTATGCAATTGGAAAAACGATTGGGATGAGTGGGATGAAGACAGGGTTCTCTGTTGCGAAAAGGGTTGGCTCGATTCTAATTCCAAGAGAGAAGTAGCAATAGCAGAAGGGGCTAAAGGTTTCTTAGTAGTAGAGAAGGTTCACGGCGCAAGCCTCTCTTCTTTTAGCAAATCACTTAAAAAATGCGTAGGCGGTATCAAGGAACATCAGTGGGATATGAAATGGAATGATTATTTTTGTCCTCTGTGGTGTGATTTCTCAATGTCTTGCGAAAGTGAAAAGAATGGGCTTGAAAATTTATGGGAGGATTTGTAATGATATGTGATATGTGTGATGCTTTTATAGCAACAGATGGAGATTGGGCTACACCCGTAATGATGATTACCGGAGATATAGATACTGCTTCTGAAAGGTATCATATCTGCAAGATGTGTGGTCATAGGCAGATTATTAAAGACTAAAGTAGGGGGGAATATTATGAGAGTTAAACTATCATTTCCCAGACAGATAGGTTTGAAGAGACAGAAATGCCCCGACTACGAGACCTTTACTTCCTATCTATCTAAACTAAATGGTATGAGTAATATCTACACGAGTCTGTATTCTTTCGATGATTTAGGTGATTATGATAGCGTAGTTATTGATAGAGCGTGGTGGGATTTTGATACTAACGAAGACTATGACATGGAGACAGTAAAAAACGATGTTGCTACTCTTCTTTCAAGACTCGAAGGCGAAGTTAGATTAGTAGCAACGGGTAGAGGCTTTCATATTCATCAGTTTTTCAAAAGACCTGTTAGAGGTAGACAGTGGGCTTTGCATCTTGATAGATATGAGCGTAAGATGGCAGAAGGTCTTTCTTCGCTTGATGGGGTAGGTTATCCCGAAAAACTTACTCGTGTCTCTAATACTTACAATGTTACAAGGGGTCGCTGGTGTGTTGTAGTTGACCATAGAGGCTTCTCTAACGACCCTATGGGCTACGAAATACCAAATAGACCCCAACCTACCTTAGAGCATTTAGACCCCTTTACAGGTCATTTTAACGCTGATTCTTGTTTTGATTTAGTAATGTGGAATAATGAGAATCCTTTTGTTGATAGAATACCAAGCACCCAGAGAGCAACTGTAAGAGTGGGGAACCATAACGGACAAGTGGCTTTGCCTACTTGTCTTGATAGAGCCATCAGAGTATCTAACCCACCCCATCATGTCCGTGTCGCTTTGGTTCAAGAGATGAGTAGACAATTAAGGTGGTATGCTGACCCAAGAGATTTATCGCAAGAAGAGAAGAATGAGATAGCAGAGAATATCTGTGATTTTATTGAGGCTCTTGATTGGATTGACTACCATCCTAATATCACAAAAAAATATGTGGTTGGTATGCAAAACTACAGAAACGCCCCTTCACCATTTTGGTATCGCAAACATAATCTCTGTGATGGAGTAGACTGCTGGTACTGTAGTTAAGTATGACAAAGTTTTGTCTTATAACATGATATACGCAGACGATAGGGAAAACGAAAAACTTCTGCATAAATTGTTTCTTGCTTGCGGTAATCGCAAAATAGACCCAAAGGGGGAGGTGATGGTAAAAAGACTACCTCATGGAGACTATATCTTAGGTGAATGGGTAATAGAGGCTAAAGAGATAAATGATTTGTATCGTAGTATCTTGGGTATAGGTAGGAATGGTAGGACAATCAATCATCAACTCCACGAATTATCTGAATCTTGCGATACTCCTTTCCTCGCTATTTATGGAACACAACTAAAACCGTATTTTAAAGGAAGGAAGGCTAAAGCCCATGAAATATCAAGGGAAATAGCAAAGATGAATAGAGTAATCAAATCTTTCAAAATGACAGTGTATTCACACTTTCCTAAAATAAGGGTTATTCAATTCACTACTATGGATGAATTTGTTGAATGGCTTGCTATTTCGCATCTCAAAAAACAAATGACTTCGAGTCTGAAATTAAATAAGAAAATTAAGAGTTTGCCTACCGACCCAAGACTTCTGGCTCTGATGGGAATACAAGGAATCAGTCAAGATATAGCAGAAAGACTATTGGAACAATACGGTTCTATTCCTAATTTGCTAAAGACAAAGGTTAGACAGAAAGACCTTATGAAAATAAAGGGAGTCGGTAGAGTCTTAGCAAAGAGAATAAAGGATTTAAGAAAGGAATGGAAACCTTAATAATTCTTAAGATTAATGTCAGTCTGGGTCGGGAGTTCCCTCACTTCCATGATGTGTTGGTTCTTCCTTTGGTTTTTGGCTCTCTCACCTCTACTCCCGACCCACCACTTCAATATCCTCTAAAGGTATCGCTTTGCGCTATTGTCGGGTTGTTGTACCTTCTTACATTAACTGATACATTGTGTATAACAAGTGATTGATACCCTGCATTATCATTACCCTGCGCCGGTTTTCTTTCAAAGGTTACTGTGAGAGTATTGTTAGCAGTAGAAGCACCATCTAAGAATGTAGTTGGGAGAAGTATTACATTTGAGTTGTTTGAGCCTTGCGATATTATCTTTGTATTAGATATAGAAGAACCCGTTTCGCTACAAGTTACAGTAGTTGTCAATTCTGCATTTCCGCCACCTGAGACGCTTTCCAGAGATACACTCGCAAGGACAGATACATATCCTGTGCTTGCATCATTCGGAACCCTTACATTCATGCTATGCGAATGTGTTTCTCCCTGCGCCCCTGCTTCTGGGTCGGAGATACCGGCTAATGTGAAACCTTCTGATGTTGCTATTGCAGAACCAGACGAAGACATGGCACTATCAAGACCATCAATCGCCCTATCGAAAGACGATGCTTTACCTGTAGTTTTACTACCTAATACTCCCCATGTTGCGTTTGACGATGCTCTATCGGATGCAAAGTCAGCACGACCTTTCAGACCTCTACTTAGACTCTTTGCCATACTATTAGATGATAGACCTGCAAATTGTGATTGTTCATCTCTTACATTAGAAGAAGTTGATAACTGTTGTAAACCGCCTACACTACTACCCAAACCTCCTCCGAAAGGCGGTCTTGCTGGGCCAACGGGAGAAGGTGGGTTTCCGGGTCTTGGGGTGTTTTGTGGGTTATTGCGTTTAAACGCTCTTGTGAAATCGTAGTTGTAGTGACTCTCAACCTTTTCTAACTTTAGATTTACCTTTTCATGTGAGTTTCCACTTTGTTGCCATATAATATCTCTTATTACCATAGTCTCACTGTCTAAATCAATATAATCGTCAGTGTATGTCAAAGTTGTTGCTGGGATGTAATTCAAATCGTCAACTATATGCAGTCTCGGTGCGTAAAATGCGGCTCTTTCATCTCCATGTGCGCCCATAATATCGAATCTTCTCATACCGAGAGGAAAGCAACTGTCATCATCAAAGGTGGAATAGGTTGTATCTCCATCTACATTGTGAGCGTTTTTCATTTTATTATTACCTCTAAATCGCAAAACATCCCGAAGATAATCAATATCTACTGAAAATAATACTTTATGTGTTCCAGAAGTGTAAGACGCAGGTAGAGTTATTTCAAAATAACCATTACCGTCAATCTCCACGCTTGCAGAGCCTTGTAAAGTAGAAGTTAATAGGGGAGGTCGTTCATTACCGACACCACCGCTTGTATCAACTACTTCATCGAAAGAGTAATCTAATGCGAATAATCTAAAGTTTGCTACATCAAAAGTAGCCCCAGAATCATAAGCAATAGCAAGTCTTATCTCATTACCCGTTGATTCACTAACTTTAGGTGTGTTTTTATCAATGTGGACTACTTGTACGGCATTTGTTAAACTGTTTGTACCATACCAAAAATAAGCAGAATCGGTTCTCCTGTGCGCTCTATTGTAATAAGTAAAGGCATTTACAGTGCCAGCAACTGTTCCATCTATTTTGTAAACCGATAGACTGTAAGTAGTGCCACCTATGGTATGTGTTAAAGTATACCATGTATTATTGCTATTCATAACAACCTGTGGGCCATATGTTCCACTATTATCGTAAGACCATTCATAGGTAGGGGGAGAAGAGGTAACTATTCTAATCAGACCCCCAGAGGCTAAACTTGCGCCAGCCGTAATACTACCTAAACCTGTATCATCGTCAGATACAATACCTAATCTCAATTGGTTATCCGTAGCCCAATCTTCCGCCGATGAACCATTATGAGTTGTAGCATACACTATACCTGTTGAAATATCTGTATCAGAAGTATAAGCATCAGTGTCTAAAGCATTTTGTATACCAAAGAAAGGTTGACCTCCTAAGTTATTACTCCACCAAGATAAACTGAATCTATTGTCATAAGTTAGGTTTCTTGATACATCTGATACATAACCAAACCTACCACCACTTGTCATTAAGTTTGATTCACCTGTATCTCTAATTACTTCTGCATCTACGCTAATTCTTGATGTGTTTTCTCTAAGATATTCTTGTTTTGCGATACTTAGTGCTTCTTCTCTATTGAATATATCTGGATAATTTAAAACTCTCCACCTTAAATCACTACCAGAAGGAGTTGGGTAGTCTGCGAAAGCAGAGTTTCCATTGTAGTAAACTCTTACATTTGTAATTTTACCTCCGGTTTGTGTTGCTAAGTTTGATGATTTTAAATTATTTCTTGTGAAAGAGTGATTGCTTGAGTAAGACTCTCTGAAATCTAATCTGTTATCTCTTCCTATCAACCAAGAAAATGTCTTTAGATTTCCAGATAAACCATTACCTTCTTTTTCTTTCATATCATTTAGAAGATTCATAATAGTCTGCCCTCTTGCATCGTGAACAGAACCAAAGTTGTCAGAGTCTAACTCATTGGTTTTAGGGATGTTTGCTATATCTGAAATACACGGTAAAGAAGAATTTGAAGACCAATTATCTGTGAGAATCATTGATTGCATATATCTCATTTTATCAGACGCAAAGTATGTTCCAGAGTTAGGTGCTTTTACCAGACCTGTTAAATTTAACACAAGTCTAAAAGAAAACAAAGCGGCTGGAGAGTTAAATACTCTAACTTTATCAAAATTACCTTCAACATTTTCAGTTAAAAACTCATTACTACCTATTTTTACATCACTTCCAGACGACCCAGCAGTTTCATCAACTTTCAATTGGTCTATAACATTCTTAGGCCCCGTAACTATTTCATATTCTGTTATGAAGACACCTTCTAAAGAATCACCTACCCTACCTGCCGAATCGGTGCGGGTACTTTTGCTACCCCAAAAGAAGTAATAGTTTTTAGTTTCAGAGTCTCTACTTGCGCCACCTATGCACTGTATGACCCCATAACCACTTGATTCAAATTGGGATGCGTCTTGGACTACAATGTAATCTTCCCCAATATCTATTTGTTGTAAAAGGACAGTACCATCATTAATGAATAAATTAGAGTTTGGGTGAGTGTTCATAAAGAAGGAACTATTAGTATTCTTATAATTCGCAGTAGCGTGTAAATAATAATTATCAATTAGATATGGGAAACCTTGAGTTGTTGTTTCGTAATCCCCAAAGTCTACAAGCCCACCACTTTCATATCCCGGTCTTCCACCACAAGCATTAGTATTTAGATTCCAAAATCTTGATACATCAATAAGGCAGACTGCACCTCCTTTATCTTGCCAATTATGATATTGGTCAAAAGGCTCCTCGTTAGAACCACCT
>Ga0208428_1000277_pt1 | contig 26018 bp, 17 predicted proteins | sample DEB08_DNA_11_FD_184535 | JGI IMG/M metagenome (GOLD analysis project Ga0208428, IMG submission 184535) | Aqueous microbial communities from the Delaware River and Bay under freshwater to marine salinity gradient to study organic matter... | ecosystem: Environmental > Aquatic > Marine > Coastal ... | reverse complement strand
AACACACTAGGAATGCAACTTTTTAAAATCCTTGCAGTTGCTTCTCCTGAAAATAATGCATCTGGTGTCTTCAGCACCAGTTCGTCCATAGTATTCATTCCATATACTGGTATATCAGTAATCTTATTATTTTCAATTATATCATTATTATAAAAAGCACCTTGACTGGGTAAATTAACAAATATTTTTGGTTGTCTTTTAAACTGTTCTAAAAAACTTGGCATAGATTTTCCTATAAATATAATATATTTACACATCCAATTTTTTAGGAGTTTGATTAATGGCAGATGAAGCAAAGCAACTTTCAGATGAGGCTTTAAAAGCCCTTAAAGATAGTATAAACGGTGTTTCAAATAGTTTAGGAACCTTGAACGGAGCCCTTAGGGCAGGTACAGTGTCAGCTGATGATATGGCTAAGACATTTAGAGATACAGCCGGCAGTATTCCTGTGCTTGGCTCAGCGTTAGGTATGCTTGGCTCAGCATTAAATGTAGCAACTGAGTACATAGGTGAAACAAATAATATGTACAACACACTTGCTAAATCAGGAGCAGGACTTTCTGGAAGCATATTTGAATTGCGTTCCTCGTTTAACGAATCAAGGATGAGTATTGACCAATTTACAAGATTTGCTCAAGAAAATAGCCAGCAGCTCGCTGCATTTGCTGGAGGTGTAAGTCAAGGAACAAAGCGTATAGGCGAATACGGCAAAGCGTTAAACGATTCAAACCAAGGACAGAGTGCAATCATAAATCAGTTTATGAATCTAGGTTATTCTATCGACGAAGCAACTGAATTTACAACACGATATCTTGCTACTCAACAGAGAAGTAACAGGATGGCACAAATGACAGCCCAACAAGAAGTTGCCCAAGCTGCTGAATATGCAAAACAATTAAAAGTCATATCAGCGTTAACTGGTAAGAGTGCAAAACAAATGCAAGACGAGCAAAGCGCTCGTTTACGTGACGGAGCAACAAGGGCTGCTTTGATGAAAGCAGAAAAACAAGCAGGTGCTGCTGGTGCAAATGTAGCAACAGCCTACACTGAAGCTCAAACTGCTTTACAAAAATCTCCAAAAGTAATGCAGGACTTGTTAGATGACTTAATTCAAACAGGTGTTCCTATGACCGAAGCAACACAAAATTTTGCTGCTGTAAACGGAGAAGCTTACAATCTATTGGTAAAAGCAGCACAGGCCACAAAAGCAGGAGATGTCGAAGAAGCACAGAGATTGACAGAAGAAGCGGCTGCAAAAGGAGCAGAATTTGCCCAAAGCGAAATGGGATTAACTATTGCAACATTATCTCAGGTTAGTGATGTGGCCAAAGGTCAAGCCGATGCTTTAGCTGAAATGGGTCCAATAATTGACGCAGTACGTGGCAACATGGATGACCTAAAAGCAACCACTGGCGAAAGCGTAACGTTCCTTGATGCATGGAACAAAGCAGTTGCTAATTCTATTCAAAGGGTCACCGACGAAGCATCTGGTTTAGTAGCCGGTACGAATATGAAGCAAATATATGATCAAGCTGGAAAACAAGCAACAGATGCAGCTACACGATTCCAAGAAAATGTAGGAGACACCCTTGCGAATCAAGATGTCAATTTAAGTGAGACAGCTAATACCATGTCAAGAAATACTAACACTGCAGGAGATTTAGTAGATAATGTGTATAACAAAATAGGCGATTTGCCTTTCTTTAAAGATGACATTGGTGCTGCGCTAAATTCATTAAGCGAAGAGCAAAAAAAATTATATGATATAACAGAAAAGGATATAGAAAAATATAATGAATATATGAAGCTTGGAGCAGGTGATACTCAAAAGAAAGCAGACATAAGAGAGCAGCTAGGAGCTAAATTTTTTAATGATCTAAACTTAGAAGCCACTGACACAGATCTTAAAATTTATGAGGAACTTAAAAATTTAGGCGATGCTAGAATAAAGGAAAGAGAACAACAACTTCAGCAACAGAAAGAAGAAACAGTTCAACAAATAGAAACACAGGTACAAGAAAATCCTGCCACAGAACCTACATACGGTATTGAAAATAACGATGATTTTTGGCAACCTTTGCTAGAATGGTTAGATACTAATCTATCAATAGACCAACTTGGAAAAATTATAGAGCTATCAAAAGCTGAAGCCGAAGGACTAAATCAACTTCCAACGGTAGCCGAAGCAAATGTTAAGGTAAAAGATCAACCATCGGAAGTAACAGAAATAGCAAATCTAATGTCAAGTTTTGAAAAAGAAGATCAAGCAAGGACAGCAGAACAGAATAGTATACAGGAACAAGTAGCAAGTCTTGGACCTGAAATGAAAACTGTTTTTAAAGATTTAGTAGCAGGAACTCCTAATTTTGAAGACTTCCAAAAAATTATTGAAGAAAATGGATCTGAATCATTTGATAAGATACAAGATCTAGCCTTACAAATGCGAGCAACTTATACAAAAGATTATTCACAAGTTGGAACAGAACCACCTCAACTAGAAGTTGCAAGCATGCCTAAAGATCCTGTTGCAGATGCAAATTTAAATGTTAAAAATTTAGCAGATAATATACAAGGACAATCAAATACTTTACAAAAAAGCATAGATACTCTAAGCATGCAGATAGGACAATTAATTGGACAACTGGAAGGACCTACAACATTAGCCGGTGACCAACCAACAGAAAATAATATGGAAAAACAGTTAGTAAGTCTCAATAATAATGTTATAGCACTAATTGGCATAAATACACAAACAATGAACTTATACAAGAGAAATTTAGAAGAAATCAGATCAAATTCGACCTTTGCTTAATAGGAATTTAATAAAAAATGAGTTGGAAAAAATATTTTACACCAGTAAATAAAGCTGGGTCACGAACTGAATCGCAAAGTCCTATTAGCGGGAGAGAATTTTCAAATAAACCTGGACCAGCAAGATCAAATTATAATTCGTTCTTACCAGATATCTATACTGGAGCACCTAATCGTGTAGAAAGATATGGACAGTACAATACTATGGATATGGATTCAGAAGTAAATGCTGCACTTGATATCCTTGCGGAATTTTGTACGCAAAAAAATAAAAAGAATGATACCCATTTTGAATTTAAATTTTATAAGAATGCTACAAACACCGAAGTACAAATCCTAAGCGAATACCTAAAACAATGGTATAAACTACAAGAATTTGAAACTAGAATGTTTAGGATTGTAAGGAATACATTCAAATATGGCGATACTTTTTTCTTGAGAGATCCGGAAACAAAAAAATTATTTTATGTTGATCCTGCAAAAGTAAATCGTATAATAGTTAACGAAAGTGAAGGCAAAGAACCTGAGCAATACATCGTACAAGATGTAGCATTAAATTTTAAAGATCTTGTTGCAACACAACCTTTGCAAACAAATGGTAGTGTAACTGGAGGCGGAACAGGTTACTTAACAGGCGGTGCTAGGGGAATGGTTGGACCAACGAATCCTTCTCAAGTTGGATCACGTTTCCAGATAGAACAAGAAGAGATTGCAGTAAATGCAGATCATATTCTACACATTAGTTTAAGCGAAGGATTAGATGAGAATTTTCCTTTCGGTAACAGTTTATTAGAAAGTATTTTCAAAGTTTACAAACAAAAAGAATTATTAGAAGATGCAATTATAATTTACAGAGTGCAAAGAGCACCTGAAAGAAGAGTTTTTTATGTTGATGTGGGTAACATGCCTAGCCATCTTGCAATGCAGTTTGTTGAGCGTGTAAAAACGGAAATCCATCAGCGGAGAATACCATCCAAGACAGGAGGAGGAACAAACGTCATAGACAGTAGCTATAATCCTCTGTCAATCAACGAAGATTACTTTTTTCCTCAAACTGCAGAAGGTAGAGGCAGTAAAGTTGAAACATTGCCAGGCGGAACTAATCTAGGCGAGATAGATGACCTACGATACTTTACAAATAAATTAGTAAGAGGCTTACGTATACCTAGCAGTTACCTACCCACCGGTGCTGACGATAGCAATGCTCAATACAACGACGGTAGAGTAGGCACAGCTTACATACAAGAATTGAGATTTAATACCTATTGCGAACGTTTACAAAACTTGTTGATAGAAGAATTTGATCAAGAATTTAAAAGATATTTACTAGAAAAAGGTGTTAATATAGATACTGCAATGTTTGATATTAAGTTTTGTCCTCCACAAAATTTTGCAGCATATAGACAATCTGAACTTGATACACAAAGGATTGGTACGTTTGGACAAATACAAGCTATACCATTTATTGCTAATCGTTTTGCATTGAAAAGATATCTAGGATTAAGTGAAGAAGAAATTGCAGAAAATGAACGGCTATGGCGAGAAGAGAACGACGAAACACTACAACCCGGCGGAGGAGATGCGGCAGCTGAAATGCGTGGTGTAGGAATTAGCGGAGCAGGAATATCTGCGGATATTGGCGGTGCTGAAGACATAGCAGATATCGAAGGAATGGAAGACGGAGGCGAAGGTGAACCTCCAACAAGTGCAACTGTACCAGAACCAGGAGCAGAAGCCGCACCAGCAGATACAGGAGCCGCACCAACGGTATAAATACAGTATGATACTACGTGAATTATTTTATTATGACAAAGAAACCATGGAGCCTAACGAAGACGATAGGTACGAACCGCAGTATGACAAATCTGTTGTTGATCTAGATGACACTAGAAAAACAAGATTAACACTTAAACAGATAAATCGTGCTAGGAAAGCAGCAGAACTTCATGATAAAGAAAAGGCTAATGAGATTGAATTTGTAAGACAAATGTAGGAATGGCTGCCCAAGCGGCTGCAGCAGGCGAAGGGTTAGTGTGAAAATTGATAAATCATTATACACTAAAGAAGAATTTAAACTCATAAGAGAACAACGTAGAATAGCAAAAAATCAAAAAAAAAAGAAATTTTTTATAGAACCATCTCAAAATAAGACCCATCAAGTTGCTTTTGTTTTAGGTAACGGAAACTCTAGACGAGATATTTTATTACAAGAACTTTCAACTGTAGGAGTTATCTATGGTTGCAATGCGTTATATAGAGAATTTTCGCCTGAGTATCTAATAGCTGTTGATGCAAAAATGGTTTTAGAGATTAACAAATCGGGTTATCAAAATAAACATGAAGTTTGGACTAATCCTAATAGAGCATACGAAAGAATGAATAATTTTAATTTTTTTCAACCAAGTAAAGGATGGAGTAGTGGTCCTACAGCATTATGGTTAGCAGTTCAGCATAAATGGAAAGAAATATTCATACTAGGTTTTGACTACAAAGGATTAGACAACGGTAAAAAATTTAATAATATTTACGCTAATACTCCTAACTACAAAAAAAGTTCAGACAGTGCAACATTCTTTGGTAATTGGGCAAGACAAACAAAAACTGTGATAAAAGACAACCCTGGTGTATTATTTAAAAGGGTTATTGATAAAGGTAATTATACCCCTGAAGACTTAGAAAAATTAGAGAATTTTCAAAATGTAGATAAAGAATTCTTTAAAAAAACATATAGCCTAACATAAAAACAGCATTTTGACATCTTTTAAGTACCTTTTTAAACATTTTAAGTAAATACTATTATGACAGCCTTACCATCTGGTAAATTTATAGGAGTAATCAATGGCACAAAAAAGAACAAGAAAAAGAATTAATGAAGCTGCAAAGCCAGTAGCTGGTAGCAAAAAAGGGCCAGTAAGTGCCCAAAAACAAAAAGAATTAGATCAAGCTGAAAAAGCTGATAGTCAAAAAACAGGATCTACAGCAAAATCGGGTCCTATGAAACAAGAATCTGTTGATAAGTTTCAACAAATGCTCGAGTATCTTGTAAACGAAGATACAGCAAGAGCTGAAGATCTTTTTCATGAAATTGTAGTGGAAAAATCGAGACAAATTTATGAAAATTTGTTACAAGAAGAGCAAGACGAAGAAGTTGACGAAGCTGACGACGAAGAAGTTGATGAGTCAGACGATGATGAATTAGATGAAGCTGATGACGAAGAAGTTGATGAGTCAGACGATGATGAATTAGATGAATCATACGACGAAGAAGTAGACGAAGCTGATGACGAAGAAGTAGACGAAGCTAATGACGAAGAAGTAGACGAAGCTGATGACGAAGAAGTAGACGAAAACTTTAATTTAGATGAATTTGAAGTTGAAGGCGAGCCGGAAATGGACATGGACATGGGAATGATGGGCGGAGACGCAGGCGATGACATGGAAATGGACATGGATGACGAAGAAGGCGACATGGATATGGATGCTGACATGGACGGTGACGAACCTGTAACACAAGATGATATTAAAGATCTTGAAGCAGAATTAGCCGATCTTAAAGCAGAGTTTGAGCAAATGCTAGCCGGTGAAGAAGGCGACATGGATATGGGCGACGAAGAAGGCGACATGGATATGGGCGACGAAGAAGGCGACATGGATATGGGCGACGAAGAAGGCGACATGGATATGGGCGACGAAGAAGAGGAAATGCCTGAAGAAAATTTTAATTATGAGTCAAGAAAAAATTTGAGTCAAGCAGAACTAATGCGAGAATATGTTAATAAAGTAGGCGGCGAGCAATATCATCAATATGGCAAAATGGGCGACAATGGCACAAACACAAAGTCACCAGTAGCTGGAAAAAATGATATGGGTGGTACTACAGCGAACATATTAAAAGGCGGAACAGAGTCAGGTGTTGAAGCTAACAAAGGTAATCTACATGGTAACCCAGTAAGTGATCAAAATCCAAAAGACATGAATACAGGTAATGTTAATGTACCAGGAAATAAAAAAGCTCCGGCAATGAAAACAAACTCTACAGGACATGGTGCTGAAAGAAAAGGTAAACCAGAGTCATCAGACAAAGGTGCCGGAAGCCCATTAAACGGTGCTCCAAAGAGAGCAAAATAATAAGGACTTATAGATGAATTTACTACGAGAGCATTTGACCTTTGACCAAGCAGGAGTTATCGTTGAGAATGCCAACGAAGGGAAAGACTTGTTTATGAAAGGAATTTGTATACAAGGCGGAGTACGCAACGCAAACCAGCGTGTTTATCCTGTAAATGAAATTGGCAGGGCTGTCAAAACTCTCAGCGAGCAGATACAAGGTGGATATAGTGTTCTCGGTGAAGTAGATCATCCAGAAGGCCTCACAGTCAATTTGGATCGTGTTAGCCACATGATAACTGAAATGTGGATGGACGGTCCAAATGGCTACGGAAAAATGAAAATCCTTCCAACGCCTATGGGACAATTAGTAAGAACAATGCTGGAAAGCGGAGTTAAGCTAGGAGTTTCAAGTAGAGGGTCAGGAAATGTTTCAGAAGACGGAAGCGGAAATGTAAGTGATTTTGAGATTATTACAGTAGATGTTGTAGCACAACCTAGCGCACCTGGTGCGTATCCAACTCCTATATACGAACATTTAATGAATACAAGAGGTGGATATAAGGCATATGAATTAGCACAGGCAACTAGAGAAGATAAAAAGGCACAAAAGTACTTAAAAGAATCGTTGATCAATATGATCAATCGACTCCAATAATAGGAGAATAATAATGTTGGATGCACTAAAAACACTTTTTGAGAACAACGTAGTTTCAGAAGATGTGCGCCAGGAAATTGAAGAAGCATGGAACGCAAAGGTGAAAGAAAATCGCCTAAGTGTTACTGCAGAACTTCGTGAAGAGTTTGCTCAAAAATATGAGCATGACAAAGGCTTGATGGTAGAAGCAGTAGATAGAATGGTAAGCGAAAAACTAGAAGCTGAAATGGCCGAACTAGTTGAAGATCGCAAGCAACTTATTGAAGCAAAAACCAAATATACTAGAGCTATGAAAGAAAATGCAACTGTAATGAAGCATTTTGTAACACAAAGCCTAGTAAAAGAAGTTAGAGAATTACACGAAGACCAAAAAACAATGGCGGACAAATTTAGAATGTTAGAAGATTTTATTGTTGAAAGTCTAGCATCAGAAATTAAAGAGTTCCAAATTGATAAGAAAGATTTAGCTGAAACTAAAGTAAGACTTGTTAGAGAAGCTAAAGGACATTTCAAGAAGATTAAAACAAAGTTTGTAGAAACAAGTGCAAACAAAGTATCTACATTAGTTGATAAAGTTCTTAATAAAGAAATTCATCAATTAAAAGAAGATATTCACACTGCACGAAAAAATGACTTTGGTAGACGATTGTTTGAAGCATTTGCAGCTGAGTATGGCAATAGCTATCTCAATGAAAAATCTGAAACATCTAAACTATTAAAAGTTGTTGATATTAAAAACAAGCAATTAATAGAAGCCAAGAAAATTCTTGAGCAAGCTAAAATTGCTACACAGAAAAAGCAAAAAGAAGTAAAAAGTCTAAATGAATCTATTAACAGGAATAAAATTATTTCTGAATTAGTAGAACCTTTAAATAAATCACAAAAAGAGCTTATGCTTGATTTATTAGAAAGTGTACAAACAGATAGACTACAAAATTCTTTTGATAGATATTTACCAACCGTAATTGACGGTAAAAAACCAGAGCAAAAAAAGGCAATTATAACAGAAGGCAAAGAAGTAACAGGCAATAAAACACAAAAACAAGATATGACAACTGGTGCAAGGGATAATGTCATTGACATTCGTAGACTTGCAGGACTTAATTAAGGAGAAATAAGAGATGTCAGAATTATTAGAGAGTCGCTGGCAGGATACTAGAGCTGCACTTCTAGAAGGCCTACAAGGCACGAAAAAAAGCGTCATGGCAACGACTTTGGAAAATACAAGAAAGTATTTGGTTGAAAGTGCAACCGCTGGAAGTACAGCAGCAGGTAATATTGCTACCCTAAACAGAGTAATTTTACCAGTTATTAGAAGAGTAATGCCAACCGTTATAGCTAACGAAATTGTTGGTGTTCAACCAATGACAGGTCCAGTAGGACAAATCCATACATTGCGTGTACGCTACAGTGAGTCAATGTCCACAAGTGGCGGAACTGATGTAACTGCCGGTGAAGAAGCATTGTCACCATTTAAGATTGCTGAAGCTTATTCAGGTAACGGTAGCAATCCTGGCAAGCCAGATGCAACAGCTAACCTGGAAGGTCAAGCTGGCAGAAAAATGTCAATTCAAATCTTGAAGCAAACTGTTGAAGCTAAAACACGAAAGCTCAGCGCTCGCTGGACTTTTGAAGCTGCACAAGATGCTCAAGCTATGCACGGAATTGATGTAGAAGCTGAAATTATGGCTGCATTAGCTCAAGAAATTACTGCTGAAATTGATCAAGAAGTATTAGCTAGTTTAAGAACTTTAGCCGGTACATCAGGTTTATCATATGATCAAACAGCAGTTTCTGGTACAGCTACATTCGTAGGCGACGAGCATGCTGCATTGGCAGTATTGATTAACAGAGCAGCAAATATTATTGCTCAAAGAACAAGAAGAGGCGCTGCTAACTGGGCAGTTGTTTCTCCTTTTGCTTTAACTGTACTACAAAGTGCTACAACAAGTGCATTTGCTAGAACAACAGAAGGCACATTTGAAGCACCAACAAATACAAAATTTGTTGGTACATTAAATAATGCTATGAAAGTATATGTAGACACATACGCAGGCGACGGAACAGACATCCTTATTGGATACAAAGGTTCAAGCGAGAGCGATGCTGCTGCATTCTACTGCCCATATATTCCATTAATGAGCAGCGGAACAGTACTTGACCCAGCTACATTCGAGCCAGTAGTTAGCTTTATGACAAGATATGGATATGTAGAATTAACAAATACAGCTTCATCTCTTGGTAATGCTGCTGATTACTTGAATAAAGTAGCAATGGATTCAACTAAGGTATTCTTTAGCTAAGATTATTATCTAACTAAGATACTAAAACTAAAAAGCTCTATAAATATTTTTATAGAGCTTTTTTTTTGGAGAAAAAACCATGGCATATAATGATGCAGTATTAGAACATTACAACAATCCTAAAAACGTAGGCAGTTTAGACAAATCAGCAGCAGATGTTGGTACAGGGTTAGTTGGTGCACCGGAATGCGGTGACGTTATGAAATTACAAATTCGTGTAGAAAATGAACGTATTGTTGATGCAAAATTTAAGACGTTTGGTTGTGGATCAGCTATTGCAAGTAGTAGTTTAGCAACAGAATGGGTAAAGGGCAAGACAATTAACGAAGCATTTGAAATAAAAAATACAGAAATAGTAGAAGAACTTGCATTACCGCCAGTAAAAATTCATTGTTCAGTTTTAGCAGAAGATGCTATAAAAGCAGCAATAAAAGATTACAGGAGTAAGCAATGCACAGAGAATTAGTAGATCAAGACGAAAATGAACAAATAGGCTTAACTAACTATCGCTTTAAAGATTTGCCAAACTGGGCAAAAAAAGCATGGTTAGCACAAAAACAAAACAAGCCTAAAACTTGATAAATACTTTGTGCGATAGTGTGCCACAAGGGTGGACTTATGCTGACCCACAGCGTACCGGCTAGAACCCGGATCGGACTTCTAACAAGGAGAAAAAAATGGGAAGACCAGTAAACAAAAAGTATTTTGGAACACCTACAGCAACCGGAAATCAAATAAAAGTACAATTTCATAACGGCTCTAGTAGTGTTCCTGGTTGGATAGTAAAACAAAAAGCATCAAAAAAATTCCTTTGTCAAGACGGACAAAGTAATACAGCAATATGTTCACTTGTTCAATCTGCAACTGATGCAGCAAATGTTTCAGCAGGTCAAATGACAATCAATGTTCAACTAGACGATCTTACCGTTGTCCAGGTTGTTAAAATTGCGAATAGAGTTATGACAGCTACAGATGGAAATAGATATCCATGGAACTTCTCTACTAGCACAACTGATGGTGCAGCTCAAGTAGAAGAAGCCGGTACTGACGGTACAGTAGATGCAGGTGATGATACAATATTAGGTACTGCTGACGATGTGCTTACAGGTGCAGATGATTTTGGTGATCCAGATTGATAATCTTTTAAATTTAGGAGCTAAATTAGCTCCTATGATTTCGAGAATCCATGATCATAATCTTTTAAATTTGGGAGTTGCAAAAACTCCCTTATTTTGGAATAAAATATGTCAAAAGTTTTAAGTGTAGAAAACGGAAATTATATTGTTAAAGTTGAATCTGGTAAAAATATTATCCTTGATACAAGTCGAGGAGAAATTGATTCAAATGGTGATTTAGTTGGTGAAGTAATCGTCAACGGTGGTTTATTGGTCAAAGGAACAACTACAACCGTAAATTCACAAAATCTAAATGTCTATGATAATATAGTTGTTATTAACAAATATGAAAACCCTTCTGGTATTGACGGTATAATAGATAATTCAAATAGAGCCGGTATTGAAATAGATAGAGGTGATTGGTCTAGGGTTAGGATGGTGTTTGACGAATCAATTGCTTGGACCAACGGAGAAGGCACTAGCACACGAGGAACATTTACATTTGAAGACGACGATTTTTTTGGTCCTATACCTATATATATCGGCGGAGTTAAAACACCTGGTAAATTTTTTATAGATGCAAGTGACGCTATAACAACAGAATTAATTCCGGATTATAAAAAGAAAGTATTAAATTATGATGGAAATAATCTAGTAGAGATAAACAATAATGTTATAAAAGATTATCTCCATATTCCAAATATGGAGGCTGTAGCAGATTATGTTGAATACGCCTTTACAAACATAGGAACTGGTGCAGTAATAGAAGCATATGATACAAAAGTACAAGCTCATGATTTTGACATTGATAGCACTCCCAGTAGAGTTGATCATTTTATAGACGGAAATATTGTTTTTACAGTATACAGTTCAACAATTGATACACAAGGTTTGACATTAGATGGACCTTCTATTAGGCCAAAAACGAATGGTAATAATTTAACTTTAAGAGCTCCAGGACAATCCCAAGTTCAGATTGACGATGTATTAGAACTTACAACCACTCCGCATGCAGATGATCCAAAGATTGATCCTGAAGCTCCGTCAGATGGCATAAGAATTTACAGTAAATCCAGTAATAATGGTGGAACTGGTTTGTATTTTATAAACGATAATGAAATACAAGACGAATTTATAAGTAGGAACAGATCAATAGTTTATAGTTTGATCTTTTAAGGAAAAAATATGGCAATAAAAAGTGTAAGATTACAAAATACTAATTTAACATTACTACAACCACCGTCAACTGAACTAACGGATCCGGTTACTGGAACAAATTATACTCAAAATAAAACATATGCTGTAACAAATATAATTGTCTGTAATAATAATGAATTTAATTCAGCTACTTTTGATATGCATTTAGTTCCGTTTGGCGATCCAGTTTCAAATGGACAATTAGGTAACACTGGTACAAGAGTAATCAATCAACTAACTCTTGTTGCAGAAGAAACTTTTACATTTGATACTGAAAAAATTATTTTAGGACCAGGCGATAGTATTGTTTTCTTTGCCAGTCCATCAGTAGAAACTTTTACAGAAGTAAGCGGTACACCAGAAAATCCAATTTACGGTGATACACTAAATTTAACAGATTTGACTGCATTTATAAGTTATTTGGAAATATAATGAGATTAATAAAACAACAAACAACAAATGCTAGATCAATAACAGGAAAAGGTTACAAGTACAATTTAGCAAGTAACATTGCGTCAGTTGATGCAAATGCTTTATTAGTTCCAAAAGGTAATACAGAGACAAAACCATTTACGCCTATTAATGGATATGTAAGATATAATACCGATATTGATGCATTTGAATTTTTTGTTGAAAATACTTGGAAAGTAGTAAGATACAAAGAACCTGGACAGATAACACAACAAACATTAGGACCAGGAAATGGAACCTATACAGTGTTTGGACCTTTAGAAAGTGGCGACGATGACTTTCCTGAACCTGCAAATGTACAAAGCATACTTGTTTTTGTTGAAAATGTATATCAAGTGCCAACAACTAATTATCTTTTAGCAAGAGATCCGGCAAGTATAACCACTGGAGCGGTGATTGATGCATTTTATTTAGTTAATGGTGTTGAATATGTTATAGTTGATCCAGCAGATACTGATTTTACAAAAGTTGGAGCGTCTGTTAATGTATCAGGAGAAACATTTATAGCTGACTTAACAGTAGAAACAAACTTTGTAAATTATAAGTTAGGACCTACGTTAGGCGGCAGGTTTGGATATAGTGTAGATATACAAAATAACGGTGTTAATAGTTTATTGATAACTGGAGCTTATAAAAACTCAGACACTGCAACAGAAGCAGGAAAAGTTTATGTTTACAACCTTGCAGGAGCTCTTGCATACGAAATTCCAAATCCGCAAGCATTTGGCACAGAAACTGAAGATTGGTTTGGATTTGCTGTCGCAATAAATCAAACTCACATAGCAGTAGGTGCATTCCAAGAAGACAGTGCTGCTCCAGCTGGAGTAGGAGATAACAACGGTAAAGTATTTCTATACGAACTTAATACTATTAATGTAAACGTTCCAACAACACAATTAGAAATAACTACTGGTATTGGTGATGCTACAGACTGGTTTGGTTATGCTATAGCGATGTCAGAAACTCATTTAGTTGTTGGCGCACCTAAAGAAGAACCTGTTAATCTAAAACCGTCAGGAAGAGCATATATCTATGATTTAGCTAATACTGCAACTCCTGTTATCCTTGATAATCCGTTAGACTATGATTCGGGCGGATTATGGTTTGGATCTGCTGTAGATATTTCATCAAATTATGTAATTGTTGGCACAAATAATATCGAAGGACAAACTTATCAAAATAAAGCATACATATTTAATCTAGCAGGAGATCATCTTTATACACTGAATAATCCTAATACTGCCGAGACAGATGACGATGGATTTGGTCATAGTGTAGCTATCAGTGATAGATTTGCTATAGTAGGTGCTTTTAATGAATCTTTTGATGGTGTTTCGGGTACTGGTAGAGTTTATTTTTATGAAATACCGCAAGTAGATCCGTTGCAGCCAACTGATCTAGCTCCAAAATTATATCCAGATCCAAATAGCGATATAAGCGGAAATACTTATCTAAATGATGAGTTTGGCGGAATAAAAAATCCAAATATCTACGGCACTCCTTTAAATGATTTTTTTGGGTACAGTGTTTCAATAAGCGATGTATACGCTTTAATTAGCGGACATACCGAAGATATTCCTAACTATGAAGACCCAAACACTCTAGAACAAGATGCAGGTGTTGTTTATGTTTTTGATTTGTTAACTGGAGAACAATTAGTAAATTTAGCAGATGTTGACTGGGACGAGGCACCCGCAGGAGATTTATTTGGTAGTGCTTTAGCAATAACAAATACCCATTTGATAGTAGGAGCTTACGAAGAAGGAGCCGAAAAGGGCGCAGTTTATGTTTGGGAAATTGACGGAAAAGCCTTAGGAAGTGGAACCGTAAGACGAGCTGGATTATATTTAGAATTTTCATCTGCAGTTGATACTGGAAAACCAATTACTGTGATACACAACTTAGACAAGTAAGGAACGATGAGTGGCATTAGGACGCATATCTGGCGAAATGCTAGAGCAAAATTTAAATCTCACAAGAAATTTAACATTTAATGATGATGCACTTACTATCACAACAGATGGTAAAATTGGCATAAAAAATAATAATCCAGGTGTAGAATTAGATGTAACAGGCACTGCACGGGCGAACACCCTTACAGTGTTAGGAGATTTATCCATGGAGTGGACAATATCCATGGATGCTCAAGATACACTAAATTTTGCTTATAATAACAATTTAACAATGTCTTTAGCAACAAACGGTGCATTGTTATTAAATGGTATAGGTTTAGATACTATAGGAAGCGGTCAAAAAGTATTTACTGCATCTGGATCCATTAGTGCAGGAGATGTTGTTCGTTTAAATGCGAATGGTACTGTATCTGCTGGGATTTCAATTATAGATAATCCAAATGCATATAATACATCAGCAGGTGATTATTTTGGTTATAACGTTGCAATATCCGAATCATATGCCATAGTTGGAGCGTATAATGAAGATGATGCAGGTGGAACTTCTTCTGGTAAAGCATACATATTTGACACTATAACAGGAAATCTACTTTATACCCTAGACAATCCAAATGCATATGATACATCAGCAGATGATAGATTTGGTGATAACGTTGCAATATCCGAATCATATGCTATAGTTGGAGCGTATCCTGAAGATGATGCTGGTGGCACTCATTCAGGTAAAGCATATATCTATAGCACTTCGACTGGAAATTTACTTTATACTCTAGATAATCCAAATGATTTTGATACATCACAAAATGATCAATTTGGTTTTTCAGTTGCAATATCCGAATCATACGCTATAGTTGGAGCAAGGTTCGAAGATGATGCAGGTGGAACAGATTCTGGTAAAGCATACATATTTGACACTTCAACAGGAAATCTACTTTATACTCTAGACAATCCAAATGCATATAATACAACATCGGGTGATAGATTTGGCGATTCAGTTTCTATATCCGAATCATACGCTATAGTTGGAGCATATGGAGAAGATGATCTAGGTGGGAGTACATCTGGAAAAGCATACATATTTGACACTTCAACAGGAAATTTACTCCATACTCTAGATAATCCAAATGCATATAATACATCAGTAAGTGATTTTTTTGGTTCTTCAGTTGCTATATCCGAATCATATGCCATAGTTGGTGCGCAATTTGAAGATGATGCAGGTGGAACTTCTTCTGGTAAAGCATACATATTTGACACTATAACAGGAAATTTACTTTATACCCTAGACAATCCAAATGCATATAATACATCAGTAAGTGATAGATTTGGTTTTTCAGTTGCAATATCCGAATCATATGCTATAGTTGGAGCATTAGCAGAGGATGATCCAGGTGGGACAGATTCTGGTAAAGCATACATATTTGACACTTCGACAGGAAATCTACTTTATACTCTAGACAATCCAAATGCATATAATACATCAGCAAGTGATTTGTTTAGCCGTTCGGTTGCAATATCCGAATCATATGCCATAGTTGGTACATGGTCTGAAGATGATGCAGGTGGTTTAGGTTCTGGTAAAGCATACATTTATAATTTAGTTATTCTTTCAAATTGGATAGGTATTGCTGCAGAAGATATTGCAGATACTGCTACAGGAATAATTGATTTACCTGGAGCTATAAATAGAAGTCAAACAGGACTTACAACAAATAGTATTTACTATGTTGATGTAAATGGATCACTAACTACAACTCCTACTACATTTGGTATGATTGGTAAGGCCATTAGTACTACTGACTTGCAAATTTTTGGGAATGCTGTGATTGAGTTTTCAAAGGCAATTGATGTTGATTTTACCACTAACACACCAACTACTACAAGTGGATTAGTATTAACTTCAGATGGTGATAGCTCATATAGTTTCCAAAATAGTATTGATATCAGCGGAGCAATTGCCGCAAATTCTCTGCAGTCGTATTTTGTGAAAGAATATGCTAATATCGTTGCCACAAGTTCAACAATTGTAGTTGCTGACATTACAACTACAGGAACAGTTGTATACATGACAGCAGATATGACTGGAGACACAACTGTAAATGTTAGAGGAGATGCAAGTACTACACTAGACGACTTACTTGCAGTCAACGAAAGCGTAACAGTGGTATTTTTATTTACAACCGGAGCTACTGCATACATTAATAACATTTTAGAAATTGATAATCAGTCTCGAACCGTAAAATGGAACGGAGGCTCTGCGCCTACCGCAGGAACAGCAAACGCTATAGATGTTTACAGTTATACAATCATTAAAACTGCTGCAAATACCTATACAGTACTAGGTAGTTTTTCATCATTTGCCTAGGAAATAAACCATGCCAAGAATAGCAAGTCTAGCTAATATCACAGCATTTACAGCCGCATTAGGTAAAATAAAAGAAGCAGTCTATCCTTTAACTAACAGTGGAGCTACCGATCCTACTTCGCAACAATGGAGAGATAATCATGCTCCGGCTAGTTACGAATGGATTCCTAACGAAGGAATTTATGTAGATGAAGACGATCCTATTACGAATATGACGTTCATGTTTAATGAAAGTACATTTAATGATCCTGATATCACAACTTGGGATACAAGTACTGTTACAAGGTTTGACGGAGTGTTTGCAAACACAACTGCATTTGATCAAGACATTTCTAGTTGGGATACAAGTAATGGCACAGCAATGACTGGAATGTTTGCAAGTTCTCAAGCCTTTAATCAAGATATTAGTAGTTGGAATACAAATTCAGTTACAAATATGTTGTATATGTTCAGCGGTGCGCAAGCTTTTAATCAAGACATAAGTAATTGGAATACCTCAAGTATGGCAGTAGATAGTATCCCAACAGCTTTTGCCGATAATTCAGCATTACCAACTAGGAAATTCCCACTGTTTGGTAGAGACGGTAGTCAACTAAAATACTATCCAATGACTAATTCAGGGGCAACTGATCCTACTGATTTGAATTGGCGTTCTAATAATGCTCCTAGTTCAGCTACATGGATTGCAGGTAGAGGTTATATCACAGATATAACAGATCCTATTACTAATATGTATTCAATGTTTGCTTTAAATAACACATTTAACGATCCTGATATTGTTCTTTGGAATACAAGTACAACTACTAATATGAATGCTATGTTTCGTAATGCGAATGCATTCAATCAAGATATTAGTAATTGGGATGTCAGTTCAGTTACTGATATGGCTTACATGTTCAACGGTGCAACTTCATTTAACCAACCTATTGGTGCTTGGGATGTCAGTTCAGTTTTTAATATGGCCGCTATGTTCAGCACTGCAAGTTCGTTCAATCAACCCATTGGTGCTTGGGATGTCAGTTCAGTTTTTAATATGAGCGCTATGTTCAGCATTGCAACTGCATTCAACCAACCCGTTGGCGATTGGGATGTAAGTTCTGTTACTAATATGAGTTTTATGTTTGATAATGCAAGTGCGTTCAATCAAGACATTGGTCTTTGGGATGTCAGTTTAGTTACCGATATGAGTTTTATGTTCCAAAAAATGTCTGTGTTCAATCAACCTATTGGTGCTTGGGGTATAAAAACAAGTTCAGTTACTAGTATGAGGAGTATGTTTGATCAAACACCTACATTTAATCAAGATATAAGCAATTGGGATGTCAGTTCAGTTACTGATATGGTGAGCATGTTTAGGGACGCAAACAATTTTAATCAAGATCTACGCTGGTGGGATGTAAGTCACATAGCTGCAGAACCGACAGATTTCAGCCTAAATGTCAATTGGACAACTAAACCATTGTGGGGACAAACACATAATTATTACCCACTTACTAATACAGCTACTGATCCAACTGACAGTACGTGGAGAAGTAGCTATGCACCAGCAGGTGGTTATAGATTCAAACCTAATGATGGAATTTATACTCTACCTGGAGAACCAATTACTAGCATGAATGGTATGTTTAGAAATAACGGTTCCTTTAATGATCCGGATATCAGTAATTGGGATGTCAGTACAGTTACTAGTATGTATGTGACGTTTATTTATGCCTTTGCATTTAATCAAGATATTGGCAATTGGGATGTCAGTTCAGTTACTACTATGTATGGTATGTTTTATGGAGTAACTGGATTTAATCAAGATATTGGCAATTGGGATGTAAGTAATGTAACTGATATGGGATATATGTTTGCCTATGGATATGCATTCAATCAAGATCTACGCTGGTGGGATGTAAGTAACATAGCTTCTGAACCAACTGGATTCCACTACAATGCTGGTGGTTGGACAACTAAACCATTGTGGGGAGTAACACAGTATGGACCAACATTTAATTACTATCCATTGACAAACTCAGCTACAGATCCAACTTACAGTACGTGGAGAAGTAGCTATGCACCAGCAGGTGGCTATAGATTCAAACCTAATGATGGAATTTATACCTTACCTGCCGAGCCAATAACCGATATGAGCTATATGTTTTGGGGCAACACTACCTTTAATGATCCAGATATTAGTAGTTGGGATGTTAGTACAGTTACTAATATGTATAATATGTTTAGTTATGCCAATGCGTTCAATCAACCCATTGGCAATTGGGATGTCAGTTCAGTAACGAATATGAGCTATATGTTTCACAGTGCAAAATCATTCAACCAACCCATTAACAATTGGGATGTCAGTTCAGTAACGAATATGCATCGTATGTTTGCTTATGTAAATTGGAACTTCAATCAACCCATTGGCAATTGGAATGTCAGTTCAGTTACTGATATGAGTGAAATGTTTTCTCAGGCATTTGTGTTCAATCAACCCATTGGCAATTGGGATGTCAGTTCAGTAACGAATATGCATCGTATGTTTAATTCTACATGGGATTTCAACCAACCCATTGGCAATTGGAATGTAAGTTCAGTTACTAATATGGCTCATATGTTTGAGAGTGCAAGTTCGTTCAATCAAGATCTATCTGGTTGGTGTGTGGAACAGTTTGAAAGTGAACCAACTAATTTTAGCGCATTTGGTTGTCCATTAACATCAGCAAATAAACCTGTTTGGGGAACCTGTCCATAATCGTTAAACGCTAAATACTGTAGTAATTCTTAAGGAGAACACAAGTGGCAGTAGGAAGGATTAGTGGACAGCTTTTACAATCTAATCTAGTTAGGAATGGATTAGATCTAGTTTTTGATACAAATTTATTATATTTAGATACAAACAATCGACGTATAGGAGTTAATAATACTACTCCAACTTCTGATTTTGATATAACAGGCGATTTATCAGTTGGTGAAATATCCGCAGACGGTGCAATCATTCATGATGTAGTAATAGATGATAATAAAATTTCTACTGTACAAAGCAATTTAAGATTAGAAACAGCAGCAGCTGACGGCAAGATAGAAGTAAATAGAAATTTCCTTGTACCAGACGACTTTACAATTAACTTTGCAACCGCAAATGGAGCTCTAAACATAAATGGAGGTTTTCAAATTAATGGCGTTGCAGGACTTGCAGAAATAGATTGTGGCGAATATTAAACAAAAGGAGATTGCCTAATGGCAACAGTTTTAAAACTAAAAAGAAGTGGTGTAAATAATAGAATTCCTACTATTAACGATCTTGAATATGGCGAAATTGCAATTAATTATGCAGATGGTAAGATTTTTTTAAAAAATTTAAACAATGACATTGTTGATACTACCAAACAAATTTTTGATGACACCACCAGTGTTATTACAAATACTGACAGTGATCTTGATCTAAGTTCAATTCAATTAAATGTTAACGGTACTGAAAAAATTTCAATTACTGCAGGAGGTATAACTTTTTCAGGACCGTTAACTCTAAACGGTGCAGAAACATTCACTCTTTTTGATAATGCTAATAACAAATATATTGCTATTCAAGCTCCTGATACCATAGAACAAAATTATATACTAAAATTACCTGCTGAACAACCTATTGATTTTAGTTTACTTGGAAACGATGGCAAAGGAAATACAACATGGAGTAAGACTGACTTTTTTGGCGGCAACAGGGTTTTTGCTTCTGACAGATACGGCGATGACCTAAATGACGGTGTAAATGCACCTGTAAAAACAATTAAAAGAGCTTGTCAGATTGCAGCAAGTTTAGGACAAATTCCAAATGTTGATCCCGGAACCGAAGCTTACAATGCAAAAAGATTATTAGAAGACAATAGAAGATACATTCAAAAAGAAACAATAGAATTTATTGAATATAATTTTGTTTATTTCAACAATTATTTTGATACAGTTAAGTGTGAAAGAGACACAGGTCTAATTATTGATGCAGTTACATATGATTTTGTTTTAGGAACAAATTATAATTCTGTAACTGCAGGTTTATCCTATAAAAGGGCAAATGCCAGCTCAAATCAAACATATCAAAGTATACAAACACTTGGTTCTATTAATTTTGCAAAAGGTGAAGTAAACGGTTATCTAACAGCTAATCCAACTGCACAGGCAGCTAGTGATGCAAATTTTGATATCATAACAAATATTATTGAAAACGATATTGTAGCAACATTAAATTTTCCTGCTGCATCAGGAACAACTACAAATCAATATAATGCCATGCTTCAGCTTGTTGCAAATAGGACTTTTGCCCAAGAAGAAATAATCGCTTATATTAATCAAGAATATCCTACACTTAATTACGATAGTTCAAAATGTTATAGAGATGTTGGATATTTAATTGATGCTTTGTGCTACGACATCATGTATGGAAATAATAGCAGTATTATATCCGGAGGTAACAGTGCATCAGTAACTGCAGCTCAATCTTATTATGTCAACGGAGTGAGCCAATTAGGTCAAAATGAAGCAACTGCTACAGCAGATGCATATGATTATCTTTCAGTTGTTTTAGGAAATATCATTCAAGCAGATATTAATTGGAGTCCTATTTCAACTACAAGTAGTCAAGATATATCTAACCCTGCTTCTACTGCTACAGAAGTTAGTTTAACTGCGGCTTTATTACAAATTGTAGAAGATGCAATCACAGCAGGCAATCCAAATAGTATTCCTACATTAGTACAAGCTCCTGTATCTAATGAACCTTTATATTCTAGTTTTACAAATGTTCAAAACTTAAGAGGAACAACTATTTCGGCCACAATAAATTTTATAACTACAACTTACAATAACCTAACTTACAATTCAGCAACATGCGAAAGAGACGTAGGTTTAATTGTTGATGCTGTTGTTTTTGATTTAATCCTAGGCGGAAATGAAAAATCCGTTGAAGCAGGAGAGAGCTATTTAACAGTTACTGAAGTAATAAACAATCAAAAAACAGCAACTGTTGAATCTATAAAATTCATAAGAGATTTAAGTATTAGCATTATTAACAGTGCAGATCATCCAGCAAAATATCAGAATATAGTACAGCAAGTAAAATATCCTGCTCTTACTGCTTCAACTACAGAAACTGATATTTTAGCATTATACAATATCATTGTAGATATATTAGACACAGAAACTGCATATAGTGGAACAGTTACAGCAGCATCTTTTAGGACTATTCCAGTTACAGTAAATGTTGCTAGTGGAGATTTTTATGTAGACAATCCTATTATTATTCCAGATCTAGTTTCTGTTGTAGGAGATAGTTTGCGAGCAGTTGTTATTCGACCATTGAATGCAAATAAAGATATGTTTAGGGTAAGGAATGGAGCATATCTCACTGGCATCACTTTCCGAGATGGCCTTGATAATGATTTGCGTCCAGATTACACATTTGATTTTGCGGTAGCATTTGATGATCCTACTGATAGTTCAGTTGATAGGACAGGATATTTTGGTCTGTCTAAAGATAAACCAACTATAACTTTATCTCCATATATTCAAAATTCATCAATAATATCATTCTTAGGCGGCAATGGAGTCAAAGTTGACGGATCAAAAGTTCTTACTCCTAACATTCCTCAATTTCCAGACGAAGCAGAATTTCCAGTTAATTTAACAGATGGTGTGCCTGAACAAGGTAAATCTATGGTTGCTAACGCTTTCACAATGGTATCATTTGGCGGTACAGGATGGCTTGTAACTAATGACGGATATGCCCAAATTGTATCTTGTTTTCAAATATTTTGCCTAAATGGTTCATACTGCCAGTCTGGTGGATACTTATCTATTACAAACTCGGCTACAAACTTTGGTTATTTTGCTTTACGAGCAACAGGTTATAGCCAAAATAGTTTTACATTTGATAGAGGTTTGATTGCAAACATAGGAACATCAAATGGTGTTTTTACAATAACTTCTATTGGAACAGGAAGAAGAGTTATTGAACAATTTGTAATTAGAATTAAAGATGCTACTACAAATTTAGATATAACAAGTAGTTTCAAGGCCGTACAGCCAATTAAGACATTTGATGCAGCAGTTGACATTGATGCAACTTTAAACCAAATAACAATTGTAGGACATGGTATATTAGATAGTACACCTGCACAGTACAGCAATGACGGTAATATTGATATTCCTGGTTTAGTTGATCAGGCTATCTATTACATAAAAACTATCGATGAAGATACTATTGAATTATACAATGACGAAGGATTATTAGCTCAAATAGATATTACAGCAGTTGGTGTAGGTAATCACAAACTGTTGCTTTTTCCAGAAGAATTTTTTGTCGATAGGATGATAGATTATCACAATAATTATCAAACATTAAATTTAGATCCTGGAACATACAGTTTTTCTCCTGGTGATTCAATAGTTGGAGAAACAGATGGATTTGAAAATAATGCTTATGTTTATTCATACAATAGCGCAACAAATGTTTTAGTTGTATCAGTAGAGTACAGCGTTATAAATGAATTACAACAACGAGTGTTTTGGTCTGCAACTAGCTCTATAACTAGCATTAATGGAAGTTCAAGCAATATTGGTGTTGCAGGTACCGCATCACGTACAGATTTATGGACTTCACAGTTTCAAATTCAATCTACAGTTGAAGGAAATACTTTTCTGCAATATGCCCAGGCATTATTACAAAAAATAAATTTCCATCGTCCAAGTATTGTAAACTCGTCGGCTCATACATGGGAATATGCCGGATCAGGAATTGACTACAATGCATTACCACAAAACGGTGGTTTAGGAAGAGGTGCATCTTTTGAGCAGATATCAGAATTACCAGGTAGAGTTTACAGTTCAGGTACAAATGAATTAGGTGATTTTAAAGTTGGCGATTTTATTGTTGCTGAAAATAAATCTGGTAATATCATTTTTAGGACAGAAGTCCAAATTACAACATTAGCAGTTTTGAAGTTGTCGTTATCAGATGTTGAAGTTGATGCTATATCTACTGATGTTGATCTAGGCGACAATGAGCCAGGCGGAGCTCTTAATAGTAGATTATCAACGCAACTTGCAGTGCGGAGTTTTTTTGCTAATAGATTAGGTGATGTGTTAGATAAACAAGCTAGTTCTAATGCTGTTCCTGGTGCTTTAGTATTACTAAATAGTCAAGGACAAATAAACGCAGATTTATTACCTCCTAGTCGAGGTGTAACCACTTACAATGTAGATTCATACGAAGGTAGGTTTACATTATGGAATACAGTACCTGTAACAGAAATTCTATCAGGTGATAATGCAAGTGAAACATATGATCAAATAGAATTAACTCTTACATCAGCAACATACATTGTTAAAGGCGTGTTCTTAATTCAAGATAGCAGTGGAGCATCTGGTACTGTTAAAGAAGCTGTTATCAACGGTACAACTTTAATACTTGTAAATCCAACAGGCACATTTAATACATCTAATCAATTGATAGATAATGGTACATTTCTTGGTGCAGCTTCAGTTCCAACAGTTGTAGGACCAGTAACAACAATTGTTGAAAATTATTTTCTAAACAATGATAACACAAATCAATTTCTAGTATTAGACCCTTCACAAAGTTATAATTTTAGCACAACGGTGAGTGTTATAGGAGCAGTTTCAGGTGCAGAAGGTAATTTGGTTAATGGTCCAACAGGAACTGGTTCTGTTAGTCCTTTAAGACTTGGTATCTTGTACACACTTAATATAACTAATGGAGGATCAGGATATAGCAATGGAGGAAACACTATTGTCTACAATGCAGTGTTATACGGAAACGGAGCCAGTAATACTCTTGGTAATGTTACAGTATCAAATGGTGTAATTACAAATATTGATATAGTTGATGCGAGTGAATATTGGACAGTAGGCGATACTATAACAGTTTCAAATGCAGATTTCAGCGGAACTGGCAGCGGTTTTGCCGGAGTTGTAACTTCTATCCAAAATAGATTGTTCTTAGAGTTAACAGGTAGTTATATTAAATTTTCTCCTAGTTCTGCTATTCCAGACTATATAACTGATGCAAATGCTCCAATCTTTGGAGTCAATCAAACAGGATCGATTGTAAAATCATTTAATGCCGCTGATATTGCTCAAAGCGGTGATGTTGATTACGCTAATAATTACATTAATATAACAGCGCACGGATTTGCTGACGGCGATCCGGTTAGGTATAGTAATGGAGGTAATTTAACAATTACAGGACTCACTAATAATACGACATATTTTGTAAAAGTTATAACAACAGATTTAATTGAACTATATACAAATTATGCTTTTACTAGTGGAACTGCAGTAAGTTTAAGTGGATCAAGCACCGGATCACACAATCTAACAAGATATGAAATAAATGTTGACGAAAATAGGATAATATACCCTAGCCATGGACTAACTGTTGGAACTCCAGTTAGACTATCGAGCTCTTCATTAATGCCCGGAGGTTTAAATGATTTTAGTTCTTACTGGATAGGTAGTGTTACAACAAATTCTTTTAGTTTACACAATAACGTAGCAGATGCAACAAGCAGTGTCAACGGAGCTACAACATCAGCAGTTGATATTACAGATGTAGGTGCTGGTACTTTATCAGTAAGAGAGCAAAACGTTAAAGTAATTGGGGCTTACAATTATTCAAGTTCTGTTGCAACCAACTGGAGCGGAATAGCGCAATCTACTATAGATGCGTCAAACATTGTTAGTGGCGTTATAACAACCTCTAGATTAGCAGCAGCAGGTTCTGCATCTAATAAAACGTTCCTTAGGGGAGACAGTTCTTGGCAATATGCACTCCAGAATATTAGACCAAATACTAATAGTCCAATAACATTTACAGGAGATTATTTTACAACAAGTAATATCAATTATTATTATAATTCATTAGTAATTGATATTACACGAGCTTCTGATCAAGCATCAAATCCCAATGATAATACCTATAGTTCAGAAGGATTATCTAGCTTTCTTAAAAGTCAATTCACAGTTACTAACGGAAAAGTAAGTGTCAAATCAGGAGTAATTGATGCAGGATTGTTAGGAGGATTT
>Ga0208428_1000276_pt1 | contig 26046 bp, 47 predicted proteins | sample DEB08_DNA_11_FD_184535 | JGI IMG/M metagenome (GOLD analysis project Ga0208428, IMG submission 184535) | Aqueous microbial communities from the Delaware River and Bay under freshwater to marine salinity gradient to study organic matter... | ecosystem: Environmental > Aquatic > Marine > Coastal ... | reverse complement strand
AAAGCAATGGGTTTAACCATTAAGGGGTCTAACCTATGTAATGAAATTCATTTAGTGACCTCTGAAGAAAGGACAGCAGTATGTTGTTTATCTTCTGTTAATTTAGAAAAGTATGATGAATGGGTAGGGACATCAATGGTTAAAGACCTTATTGTATTCCTAGACAATGTATTACAGTTCTTTATTGATAATGCAGGAGATGAAATTAGTAAAGCAAGATTTTCAGCAACACAAGAAAGATCATTAGGTTTAGGTGCGATGGGTTTTCATTCGTATCTACAAAAGCATTCAGTACCATTTGACTGTGAACAGGCTGTCGGTATTAATGATGCAATATTTAAACATATTAAAGAAGAATCATTAGCAGCTACTTTAGAAATGGGTAAGCGTCGAGGTGAAGCTCCTGATATGAAAGGAACAGGTCGTCGTAATGCTCATATGTTAGCAATTGCACCTAATGCAAATAGTTCTATGATTGTAAACACTTCACCAAGTATTGAACCTTGGAAAGCAAATGCATTTACTTCTAGAACAAGGGTGGGAAGTCACCTAAATAAAAATCCATATCTCGAAGCAGAATTGGAAAAAATTGGTAAGAATACAGATGACGTATGGTCAACCATTATTACAAACGGTGGTTCAGTGCAACACCTAGATTTTTTACATGACCACGTAAAAGAAGTATTCTTAACAGCAATTGAATTAAATCAGTTAGCCTTAGTTAAGTTAGCAGGAGATAGACAAAAGTACCTATGTCAAGGTCAATCATTTAATCTCTTCTTCCCAGCTGGAGCAACAAAGAAAGAATTACACGAAGCCCATTATCAAGCATGGAAGCAAGGGTGTAAAGGATTATATTATTTAAGAACAGAAACATCTAATCGTGCAGAAAACGTATCCCAAAAAGTGGAACGCGAAAAGTTAGATGATATTATTAACCCAAACTCAATTAAGTTCAGCAACGGCTCGGAGGAACAACAAGATGAGTGTATCGCCTGTGAAGGATGATAGAAAAGTAGGAAAGAAAATGGAAGTATTAATTTATACCAAATCAAATTGCCCTTTTTGTGAAAAGGCAAAGGCATGGTTTAAACAACACGGATTCGGATATACACAAGTTGTATTAGATGACGAAGAACAAAGATTGGCATTTTATCAAAAATTTAGTAATGGAAAAGAAGTAAGGTCAGTACCTCAGATCTTTATTAACGATGAGCATATCGGTACATATAATGATTTGATGGCAATCTCAGATAAACTTGTAAAGAAACAAGGTGGTCTTTTAGAGTTTAGTGAAACATATAAACCGTTTCATTATCCTTGGGCTGTTGAAATTACAACAAGACATGAAAAGGCTCATTGGATTGAAGATGAACTTGATTTGTCTGAAGACGTAGCAGATTGGAAAGGTGGAAAGATTACACCAGTTGAGAAAGATTATATTACAAATGTATTAAGACTGTTTACACAATCAGATGTAGCAGTAGGTCAAAACTATTACGACCAATTTATTCCTAAGTTTAAGAATAATGAAATTCGTAATATGTTAGGATCGTTTGCTGCTCGAGAAGGTATTCATCAAAGAGCTTATGCATTGTTGAATGAAACACTAGGTTTGCCTGATTCTGAATATCATGCATTCTTGGAATATTCTGAAATGGCAGATAAGATTGATTATATGAGAAAGGCAGACAATGCAACATTACGTGGTCTTGGTCTTGCTTTAGCAAAATCTGTATTTAACGAAGGTGTTGCTTTATTTGCTTCTTTCGTTATGTTACTTAACTTTCAACGTTTCGGTAAAATGAAAGGTATGGGTAAAGTAGTTGAATGGAGTATACGAGACGAATCAATTCACGTTGAAGGTAACTCTAAATTGTTTAAAGCATTTGTAAAAGAACATAGTCGTGTTGTTGACGATGAGTTCAAAAAAGAAATTTATGAAATGTCAAAAGACATTGTAAATCTTGAAGATAAGTTCATTGACCTTGCCTACGAGATGGGTGAAATTGATGGTCTGGAAAAATCCGAAGTAAAACAATATATAAGGTATATAACAGACAGAAGATTATTACAGTTAGGCATGAAAACTAATTTCAAGGTTAAAGAAAATCCATTACCTTGGTTAGAATGGGTACTAAATGGTGCCGACCATACAAACTTCTTTGAAAATCGTGTAACCGAATATGAGGTTGCTGGATTATCAGGAAACTGGGATGATGCCTACGCAGCTTAAGGCGTAGAAATGATAAACAAGAAATACTTTCAAGACGTAGTTGATACTCTCAAAAAAGAAGGCAAGTATCGAGTCTTTAACGACATTGTAAGGGAGAGGGGAAACTTTCCTAAAGCAACATGGTATTCTAAATATTCACCTAAGACAATTGTCAATTGGTGTTCTAATGATTACTTATGTCAAGGACAAAACAAGTATGTCATCGATGCGATGGCAACTGCGTTAGAGAAAACAGGAAGTGGTAGTGGGGGTACTCGCAATATCGGCGGTACCTCTCATTATCATGTTACTCTTGAAAATGTTTTAGCTGACCTTCATCAAAAAGAAAAAGGTTTATTATTTACTTCTGCCTATGTTGCTAATGAATGGACATTAATTGCACTAAGTCGTATTATACCAAATATTTGTTTTATATCTGATAATAAAAATCATGCTTCAATGATTATGGGTATTAAACATTCTCGAGCAGATAAAATTATTTGGGAACATAATAACATGGACGATCTTGAGCTTGCGTTACAAACAGCGCAAATGAATAATCAAGTTCCGTGTATTGTATTTGAATCCGTATATAGTATGGATGGAGATGTTGCACCAATTAAAGAAGTATGTGATCTTGCTGATAAGTATAATGCAATTACATATATTGATGAAGTTCATGCAGTAGGACTTTATGGTGACACAGGAGCTGGGTACTGCGAAAAGTTAGGACTCTCCGATAGAGTAGATATTATAAATGGAACACTTGGAAAGGCGTTTGGTTGTCACGGTGGTTATATTGCTGGTGATAGTATTGTCCTCGATGCTATTAGGTCTGTAGCTTCAGGGTTTATCTTTACGACAAGTTTAAGTCCTGTTATGTGTGCAGGAGCAATTGCTTCAATTCGTTATTTAAAAGAACATAATGAATTAAGAGAACAACATCAAGAACGAGCAAACACACTAAGAAAGTTATTTGAAGAAAATGAAATAGAATTACACCAAAATAGTTGTACTCATATATTACCTGTTATGGTAAGAGATGCAAAGAAATGCAAAATTATGTCAGATAAGTTGTTAAACGATTATGGAATATATGTTCAGCCTATTAATTACCCAACAGTCGATGTGGGTTCAGAGCGGCTTAGAATTACACCAACTCCACTTCACACCAATGGTATGATGGAAAATTTAGTTCTTGCTCTGAAAGAAACATTTAGAGAAATAACATGAAGTGGTTAACACTATTTACATCATTATCACTCGCAGGAACAGCTGCGTATTTTAGTATTATAGGACTGATGACAATATTCAGTGGTGCTGCTTTATCAATTGCTTTCATGGCAAGTATATTAGAATTTGGTAAAGTTGTATCAGCAGCCTGGCTCCATTATGAATGGGACAGAATCAATAATTTAGTCCGAGCATATTTCACCACCGCTGTCGTGGTACTTATGTTAATTACAAGTATGGGTATATTTGGATTCCTTTCCAAAGCTCATATTGACAGCGCAGTCACATCAGATAGTTACTCTCTTGAAGCAAGTATTGTTGACAAGAGGTTAGAAGGTAAGCAATTACAATTGGACAATCTTACAGGAAGATTAGAAAATTTAGATTATGTATTACAAACAAGTAAACCTGAAGATCGTAATTATGTGAACCGAGTACAAACAGAAGAAAGAAATAATATCAATGCTGATATAGATATATTGGTTGGAGAGATTGTTTCTTTAAACGAACAGAAGATGCCTATTCAGAGATTACAATTAGAACAAGAAGCTGAACTAGGTCCTGTAAAATATATTGCTGATATGATATACGGCGAAGAAGCAGAATCAATGTATGATAATGCTGTTCGTTGGGTTATCTTAACTATCATCTTTGTATTTGACCCTCTTGCGATTATGTTGTTGATTGTATCAACTGCAGCATTCAAAAGAGACCGCGAACGTCCTGCTACACCTTTAGTTGATGAAGCCCAAGTAATGAACATGGAAGTCGAAGAAAAGCGCAGCGGATTAACAACAACATTAAATAGAAGAAAAATATGAATATAAAAAAATTATTGTGGGGTGGATTAGGATTTTTAAGTTTAGGAGTTGCTTACATTGGTGTAGTGATGCCAGGTATTCCTTTTAGTATTCCTGCCGTATTCGCAGCGTATTGCTTTGCTAAGAGTTCAGATAGAATGCATACTTGGTTATACAATCATAAACTGTTTGGTCCGTTTTTAACAAATTGGGAAACCAAAAAGGTATTTCCAAGAAAAGCAAAATACACAATGTTAGGCTTTATGGCATTTGCCTTATTACTGATGATTGTGTTCACAGGTAATTGGAAAGCAATAATGTATTCTGGTTCCTTTATGGCATTTGGTGCATACTGGGGCTTTAGATTTCCAGACACACCGGAAGAATATGACCGTAGAATAAAAGCTGGAGAGAAAATAGGTTTATTTAAATAAATAGATATATGAGTGGAGATAACGATAAACTACCGTTCGATAAAGACGGACACATAGACTATCATAAATGGATGCGCATTAATGCATTCGTTAAAAAGTTACATGATATGCATTATCTTGAGCAAGAACGTAGAGCATACGAACAACAGAAAGCCTGGCTTGAAAGAAGAAACGATATGTTACAAGATTTGGATATAATTGACAAAGTGGTAGATATGATGGACGAATATCCGGAAGCAGAAAACGTTATTAATAAAATATTGAGAAGATTAGATAATGACAAAAAGTACTGAGGAGAAAATCCTCCAGGCGGTTAACCTTTCACCTGATGAATCAATTGTTGAAAAGTTAACTGAAATTCATCCAATGAAACAAGCAGCATACGCAAGTGTGATACAACTTTGTGTATTTGGATTTATGCTGTTGTCCTTTTGGACAATACATCAATTTGTGTAGGAGAACTATAATATGGCAATGATATACGAAAGCCCAGATAAGGGTAAGACTGTTTATGCTAGGGAAATAGGCGCTCCAATTGCTGACAGGAAACAAATTAAGCCAAGCGCCGTAGAGGACGCAGCTGATGCAATGGCAGCAGGAGCATACAACGATAGAGTTCGTCGAGAAAAAGGACGAGTTCAATAAAGATTTTATTTTGGCGTGTTCAATAGGACTTAACATTGGATTCCTAATTGGACTTTTATACATTTAGAGGTAATTATGAAAAGTGAATATGTTGTGGTAGATACGATATCTGTTTTTAAACAAAGATATGTTGTACCCAAGAGCGAAATGCAAGCTTGGAACGAAGAAGTTAAATTAACTGATAAGCTTGCTAAAGAATGGGCGTCTGACGCTGTGACGACTGAAGAAGTAAAAGAATTCAGTCAAAGATGGTTAGGTGAAACAATTACAAATGTGGATTTAGTTGATACTGAAAAGGTATTACAATTATTCGCAGAAGATAATTCTCCTGAGATTTTTAAAGAATGGTCTCAAGCTAAGATATTAGACTTCATTAATAAATGGAAAGAAGAAACACCCAAGCCGTGATTTACATTTATGGAACAAGATCTTGCGCATTCTGCGACAAGGCAAAGCAATATGCAGAAAAATGGTATGGAGAGTATAAATTCCTTGACATTGGAATGAAAAAGTATTATAATATACTCCGTGAACAGAATATAAGTACAAATGTTATTCCTCAAATATTCGAAGACGATAACTATATCGGTACTTATTACGACTTTATTAAATCAAATCAATATAGGATGAGTGAAATCTAAATCATGTTAGACGAAAGAATCAATAAAATTTATCAAAAAGAACTTGCACGACAAAAAGGAACTATTGAATTAATCGCTTCAGAGAACTTTGCTTCAAAGGCGGTAATGAAAATGTGTGGTTCTGAATTTACAAACAAATATGCAGAAGGTTATCCCGGAGCACGTTATTATAATGGTTGTGAATTCATGGATGAAATAGAAACAATCGCAATTGACCAACTAAAAGAATTATACAGTTGTGAATTTGCGAATGTTCAACCACATAGTGGAGCAAACGCAAACCTTGCGATTATGAAAGCATTCCTTGAACCCGGTGATACAATTCTTGGAATGGATTTAGCAAGCGGTGGTCATTTAACTCATGGTGCTCCTGTCACTATCTCAGGTAAGTGGTTCAATTCATATACTTATGGTGTTGATGAATGGGGTATGATTGATTACGATGAAGTCGAAAGATTAGCACAAGAACATAAACCTAAAATGTTAATCGCAGGTGCCTCTGCATATCCAAGACAAATTGATTGGGAAAGAATGAAATATATTGCTATGTCAGTTGAAGCTTACTTAATGGTTGATATGGCTCACTATTCAGGTTTGATTGCTGGTGGTGTATATGATAGTCCTGTACCTTATGCTGATTTCGTTACTTCTACAACTCATAAAACACTTCGTGGTCCTCGTGGTGGAATTATCCTATGGAATAACCCAGACTATACAAGAAAGATTAATGGTGCAGTATTCCCAGGAACACAAGGTGGTCCATTAATGAATATTATCGCAGCAAAGGCACAAGCATTTATTGAAGCAAATACTCCAGAGTTTAAAGAATACTCTGCTCAAGTTGTGAGTAACGCAAAAGCATTTGCTGAAACATTAAATAAAGCAAAAACATTGGAAGTATTGACAGGCGGAACTGATTCGCATATCATTCTTGTTAGTTTAGTTCAATCTGAATTAAGTGGAAGACAAGCTGCCGATACATTAGAGATGCATGGAATTACCTGTAATAAAAATGGTATTCCAAATGATCCGAGAAACTTTAAAGAAACAAGTGGTATTCGTTTAGGTACCGCAGCTGAAACAACAAGAGGCTATAAAGAACAAGATTTCATTAACTTGGGGGAAAGAATTGTTGATATATTAGAGGACCCAACAAAATGGAAATGATTGGACAATTAGGATTACTTGCCGTATTCTTATGTCCTATGGTATTTGGTGGAATTACTACCTACTTTTGTCTTAAAGCACAAGAACCAATTACAGAACAAGTTTGGAAAGAATGGAGAGAAGATCCTGAGTTCCAAAAACAAAAAGTAACAAGCAGTATTAATTATAACGAATAGGAGAATATTATGGCATTAAAAATCGGCGCATATTCAAATGTTCACGAAGGAATTAAGAAAGGTACTTCAATTGGTAAACGTCCAAAGTCAATGGCGACTATGAACAAATCAAAGAAAAGATCTTTCAAAAGGTATCGTGGACAAGGGAAATAGAACTTGTATTATATTAGGTAATGGTGAATCTCGTATGGGAGTCAATTACCGAAAAGAATATCCTGACGCATTTGTGTACGGGTGTAATGGCGCATATAAAGAAAAGCCTGATGCATTAGTTTGTGTTGATGTATATATGCAGCATCTAATTTATAAGTCAGGATATTGTAAAGAAAATCTTTGTTACTTTTCCGAATGGGAAACTCTTCCCGGTGACGAAGGTTATAACTTAGCAAAACAATTAGGCAAGCCTGTTATTTCAAATGACAGAGAAGATCGTCAAACTTGTGTCGTATCAGGTTCTGATGAATTTACATATGTTACTTGGACAGATGATGAAGACATGGTTAAGACAATGCCTGAAATGCAAATCAGTTCTGGCTCAAGAGCATTATTAAGAGCATGTGAATCTGGTTGGTTCAATGAAATTATACTATTAGGATTTGATGGTATAGGAGCAGAGAACATATATCAGAATCACGAAGGATATGAAAAGTCAACACCAAGAGCTGAATGGGCAAGAGAAAGAATGGAAATCATGGCAGCTCACAGAGATATACTTTACGTTCAGAAATGATTTATAATAGATTAGAATCAGCGGCATACGGAGAAGGAAGAAGATACTTTAAGTGGTGGGTCCGCGTATGGTGTAATCGCAATAAATAAAGTATTAGGAGATTATAATTATGTATGAGTATAAAGCAAAATTAATTAAAGTAGTAGACGGAGATACCGTAGATGTCGATATTGACTTGGGGTTTGGTGTTTGGCTTCGTAACGAGCGTGTTCGCATTATGGGTATTGATACACCAGAGTCTAGAACGAGTAACAAGGTTGAAAAACTTTTTGGACTTGCGGCAAAGAAAAGATTAAAAGAACTACTGAAATCTGATGTGGTATTAAAAACATTTAAAGGACGAGGAGGAGAAGATGCAAAGGGCAAGTTTGGTCGTATCCTTGGTGACTTTAATGTATATTATCATGCTGATGATCGTGTCTGCCGAGTAACTGAAATTATGGTCAAAGAAGGTCATGCAGTTGAATACCACGGTGGAAGTAAGGACGATGTTGAAAAACAACATTTAGAGAATCGTAAAAGGATTCTTTCCGAAGGACTTATCAACGAAGATACATATAATAAGTATGTAGCTTCTGGTAAATATGATTGACATATTTGCATATTTCAATAATCCTTTTATTTGTCATTCCTGTCGCGTCATGGTATGCGGCTGTATGGATGACTGATTATTTTGATGGTAAAAAATAATGAAATTAACTATTGACATTCTGAATGAACTATAGTATAATATACGGTATATGAGATACAATAATAAGAACGGAGGATTGTCTGTCGACTTAACACCTAGACCTAGACATCCTAAAGATAAAAGACCACCTACAGCAATGCCATTTGATGTAGGGTTGAGAAAGTTTAGAAAGAATGTTGAAAAAGCAGGAGTTCTAAAGGATCTGAGAAATAAAGAATTTTACGAAAAGCCTACAGCAAAACGTAAAAGGAAAAAAGCTGAAGCCATAAAAAGACATCAGAAAAGAATCGCAATGGAAAACAGATCTTTTTCGGCAAGAGGACAAAGAAATTACAGATAAACTATTGACATTCTTATATCAATAGATTATAATATAATTTGAGACGGTGGGAATAGACCATGACGGCGAGATGGAATCACGGAGTTAATAGCTCTACCATTTAGGACCCACGACGGTTACTGAGTTCGGGAGCAACTCCTGAAGCACCGACCGATATACCGAGCGACGTAAGTTTCGAGGTATGTCAACTGAGTGTGGACGAAACGCCAAAGAACCGACCACTGTCTCCTCTTTTTTGAATGGATTTTATATTATGGGATTAGTACGTGGAATGTCAACGCTTAACACTCGTAAGCGTAAAGTAAAAATCACAAAGGCCAAGTTAGCTCAATACGAGCTTGATTGGCGCGCACACAATCGTACCATGAAATCAAAAGGTCTTCATGAGTTGCGATACGAAACCTTGGATGAATATATAAATTACTGTTTAGGTAAAACAAAAATCACCAAGGAGTTCAAACCTTACAAACCAAACACTTCTTATCAAAGAACCACTCCAAACTATCCTAGTATGGAAATATCTTCTAGGTCAGGTGGTAGTGGAACTAAGAAAGAATCACCTAAATATACAGGAACACTGATTAAAGGTATTGCTACAATGCATAAATCAAATGCAGTTCCTATAATTAACCAAAAACAAGCTGAAGAAATATCTAGGATGGCAAGATGACACTATATTACGACTTTAACTTTGAAATCGACCGTGAAGGATTAAGGTTAACCGATAAACACAGAGAAGATAAAGACTTTAATCAAGTCGACATCGACAAGACTCCATTAAAAGTTGGAGATACATTTGTTTTAGAATTAGACGTGGATCGCTGTATGTTCTTTCGTAGGACAGGCAATCAATTTACAGACGATAAACAATTGGAGTTAAATTTTGAGTAAGAACGATATCACAGGAGATAACTTAACAAGTAAAGCTCCAAACAAAGCGTATGACGATGGTTGGGATCGTATCTTTGGTAAAAAGAAAAAAGAATTAAAGCCGTATAGCAATGATGGCAATAGTGCTGAACATGTTGAGGAACGAGCTAATTGGTACGGAGAACCAGAATTAAGTTCTGAGTTTGCTCATCCTGCTTATACAAGATACCCTCATCTTAAAGACCAAAAGATGAAACAAAAAGCAATGACTGAATTAAATTATGATGGCAACGAAGATCGTGGTCGTTACGGAGAAGATGAATCGAATGATTGAACCTTGGAAAATTATACAACAGTTAGAATCTGATAACGGAAAGCTTTTCAAAGAAGACGTTATTAGAGCTAATATTGATAATACGGAATTCGTAGCAGGATTAAGATTAGGACTTGATAATATGGTAACCTTTGGTGTTGCTCAAGTTCCTATTAAAAAGGATCCAACAGGAGAAGGTATTCGTCCTGAAGATTTCGTCAAGGTTGCTTCTCAACTTGAAAATAGAACATTAACAGGTCATGCTGCTCGAGATGCTATTCTTGTATTAATGGCAAAAGCAACACAAGAACAATGGAATGATTGGTATCGTAGAATCTTAATTAAAGACTTTAGAGCAGGTTTCTCTGTAAGTACAGTCAATAAGGCAGCAAAAGGTACCATCCCTGTATTCAAGTGTATGCTTGCCCACAGCGGAGATAATAATCCTAAAAAGATTACAGGAGACTGTGTTGTAGAATATAAGTACGATGGTGTAAGAGCAATCGTAATTGTTAAAAACGATACTGCTACCATTTATTCTCGTAACGGAAAACAATTAACTAACTTTCCACATATAGAAGAAGCATTCAGTCATAAGATGTTTAATAACCTTGTCTTTGATGGTGAAGTAATGTCAGCTGATTTTCAATCACTAATGAAACAAGTACACAGAAAGGAAGGTGCTGAAACTCAAGATGCTTACTTTGCATTATTTGATTTTCTACCTATTGATGAGTTCAGAACAGGAAGTGGTACATTACCTCTTATTAAAAGAAAAGAACTCTTAAAAGGATTTGAACACTCAGAGTATTTTAAAGATTGTATTATTAATACTAAATATCAAGTCATTAACATTGAAGACGATGCTGATAAATTTAAAGAAATTAATAATGAAGCAATTGAAAAAGGTTATGAGGGTATTATGGTCAAACCTATTAACGGAATGTATGAATGTAAACGTTCTTACGGTTGGTTGAAAATGAAACCTTATATTGAAGTTACGCTTAAAGTTATTGATATTGAAGAAGGAACCGGAAAAAATGAAGGAAGTACAGGAGCACTTATCTGTGAAGGCACTGACGAAGGTAAATTTATCAAGGTTAATGTTGGCACAGGTCTTAGCGATGATATGCGGGATGATATTTGGAATAACTCTGACGCTGTACTTGGTCAACTAATTGAAGTAAGGGCTGATGCCATTACAATAAGTCAAGATTCGGAAAATGAATATAGTTTACGCTTTCCGAGATTCAAATGTTTTAGAGGTTTTAAACCAGGAGAAAAACTATGACGCAATATGATGAAGTAGTCGATAAACAAAGGACTATGTTAGAGGCTGAAGAATGGTCAATGAAAGTAAAATCCATTCATGTACATTCTTTTAAATCTATGTACTATGACGACCATCCTGAAGATACAGAGGGTGGAAAAATGGTCACTGATATAGAATATAATTGTGGATTAATTAAAAGGTCTCAAGGTAGTAAATTTATTCGTAACTTTGGAAAAGAACTCAAAGGCGAAGAATTATACGACCTTTATGTAAGACAATGAAAATCTTTAATCAACTCGGATTTTTAGCTTTAGCATTAATAGTAGGAATGGCTTTCGGCACAATGAAAGTCCAAGGTTCAATGGATTATGATTATGTTACTTCTCAAGACGAACATTGTATGGCAAAGAATATTTACCACGAATCTCGTTCAGAGAACTTGGCAGGAAAATATGCTGTTGCTGATGTTGTATTGAATCGTGTTCGTGATGATAGATATCCTAATAATATTTGTTCAGTAATATATCAAGGTAAACATAAGCCTTCTTGGAAGGACCCTAATGTTCTTGTACCTATAAGAAATCAATGTCAATTCAGTTGGTATTGCGATGGTAAGTCAGACGACACTGTAGACGCTGATGCTTGGAACGATGCATTGTTTATTTCTTATAATATTATAAACAATAATAAGTATCGTGGAATAACCGAAGGAGCAACTCATTATCATACGACTTGGGTAAATCCTTATTGGGCTCCAACATTACAACACATAGGAACTATCGGAAGTCATATATTCTATCGAGCAGAATGAATAAATAACTCTATAAATATATTATGGAGTATATTATGAAATACGCTGGTGTTGACTACAGCTTAAGTAGTCCAGCAATTTGTATACATGAAGGCGAAGAATGGAGTTATGATAACTGCACCTTTTATTATTATGTAAAGCAAAAGAAATTGCTACAAGGAGAGAAAGGTCAGTTTCAAGCAACAATGTATCCTGACAATTGGACAACCGACCAAGAGAGATACGATATGTTAGGTTCATGGTCGCAAGAGAAATGTTTTGAATGTGACTTCGTTGGAATTGAAGGATACGCATTTGGAGCAGTAGGTAGAGTATTTCAAATAGCAGAGAATTGTGGTTTGTTTAAACATAAACTATATGAGAAAGGAATACCTCACGAAGTTTATCCTCCAACAATGATTAAAAAGTTTGGCAGTGGAAAAGGTAACGCAAACAAAGAATTTATGATTGAAGCATTTGAAAAAGAAGTTTCTATTGACATTCGCGAAAAATGTGGTATAATAAACAAATCATGGAATCCTATTACTGATATCGTAGATTCCTACTATATTTGTAAATATGGATTCTATAAACAAAACGGAAAATTAGATGATAGTAATATTTAACGGTCCCCCAGCTTCAGGCAAAGATGAAGCAGCAAGTTTATATAAAGAACAGTTTGGATTTGGCAACCTGTCTTTTAAGTATCAATTGTTTAAAGAAACGATTGCACATTTTGGTGTTGATGAAAATTGGTTCATGGAAGGTTACGAAGATAGAGATATTAAAGAAAAGAAAGAATTTGCTTTAGGCGATAGGTCAAGAAGAGAAGCAATGATTCATGTATCAGAAGATATCATTAAACCTAAAAATGGCAAATCGTTCTTTGGTTGGAAAGTATCAAAAGAAATTGAAGAAGGTGTACATTACGCCGTAGCAGATGGTGGATTTGTTGAAGAACTTGTACCTTTAATTGAAAAGGTTGGTGCAGAGAATATAGTTGTTGTTCAAATTACAAGAGAAGGACATGATTTTTCAACTGATAGTCGTAGATACTTCAATGGTAATCTAATTAAAGAATATGTAATTAATCATCCAACAAAAATAGATAAGACTTTTGTACTTGAACAGAAATTACCAAATATTAACACATATCGTATACATAATAATGGTTCAGTCAGAAACTTTCATAATACACTAACTGAGATTTATAATGAACTTAATGAAGAGTTTAAACTTGATAGCACTAACGGACAAATTACAGAATCTACCGATACCGAACATAATCAATCTTAAAGAATGTCAAGATCGTAGGTCCTGGACAGAATCAGAATTTCTACGACACGGTGTTAATAATATTAAAGTACATTCATACGATCGTTATGAGGAAGGCAAAAGTATTGCTTTCGTAGGTGATCCCAGTGTAGTTAATACTACAACTAAAGGTGTAACTTCCTCGCATTTACTTACTATTAAATGGTGGTATGAAAATACAGATGAAGAATACGGTTTATTCTTCGAAGATGATTTAGATTACGAAACAATTCAATATTGGAATTTTACATTAGAAGAATATATTGAAAGATGTAATCAGTGGGATTGGGGAGCATTACATATGTGTAATGTTTTTGAATATCCTTATGATTATCAAAACGAATACATTCCGATGGTACCAAAGCGAAGAGAACTCTGGGACCACGGTTTACAAGCATATGCAATTAAAAGAGAATATGCAGAAAAATTAATAGAATATTATTTTGGAGAATATTCAGATAAGATTCATTATCGTATGCCACTTGGTAGTCCGGTAACAACAGAGAATAATATATTACATGGATTTGGGTTAGTTATTTCCTTTCCTTTATTCAACCATAATGTAACTGACTTTAGGTCTAAGAATATATATTATTATAACGAACAAGCAAGTTCAGCTTTTTATTCCTACGAGTTCTTAGATGGATGGTGGGAAAAGAAAGGTCAGTGGTTATCGCTTGATGGCATATTTGATAATGAACGTGAATCACATAAAATTTATGGAGAATTATAATGAGTTGTGTATATAAAGGTGAAGTTGTAGAAACAGAACTGTCTAAGAATTCAAAAGGCGGAACTGAAATGATGAGACAGCGCTTAATTGATAATATTGATAAAGAAGTATTAGAAAAAGTAGCAGTACATTTATCAAGACCAAGAGAATTATACGATGATGTCCCAAATGTACTTTGGTGTCATGACCTCGCAGAAGATCCTGAAAATAAAATCTTAAAAGAAGGTGGTTGGGAAAAATTCCATCACTTTGTATTTGTATCTGCATGGCAGCGTGACCAATACATTGTAAGATTTGGTATTCCTTATTCAAGATGCTCAGTTATTCATAACGCAGTTGAAGTGAAATACAACCCTAAAGAAAAAGATATGGAAACTATTCGTTTCGTCTATCATACAACTCCACATCGTGGATTAGAATTACTTGTTCCTATCTTTGAAACTCTATGCAAAGAATTTGATAATATTCATCTTGACGTATTCTCAGGATTTGAGATTTATGGTTGGGAAGAAAGAAACGAAGCATATAAAGAAATGTTTAAAAGAATTGAAGACCATGAACAAATGACTTATCATGGTGTTAAATCAAATGATGAAGTTCTCGAAGCTTTAGACAAATCTCATATTTTCTTATATCCAAATATTTGGAAAGAAACATCTTGTATTGCATTACTTGAAGCAATCAAATCGCAAATGATTTGTATTCACCCAAATTATGGAGCATTACCTGAGACAGGTGCTAATGCAACAATTATGTATGATTGGAATGAAGATATGAATCATCATGCAAATTATGCTTTTGCTGTGACAAGACAAATACTAACACAAATGAAAAACGATCCTAACTATTTCCATGGATTTACTTTCTCTGATAGATTTAACCTAGCAAGAAACTCAGTTGCTTCATTTGCCACTATGTGGAATACTTTACTAAGGAACATTGGTGATGTCTACCAAAAACAAGGATAACTTAATACCTTTTCCAAATATACATTCAAATCCACCAGTTGACCAAATCAGTGTTTCAGAAAGAATTCGCGAATATAAAGAATCGTATTCTACGGAACTTGCGGAAATTATATGGGAAAATGTATTAGGAGAAATGGCAAGAGCAGGTTGCGACTTTGATGAAAACATGGATAAGTACTTTCCTTCTATGATTCTTATCTTTGAAGCAATTCGTTCTTTACATCTACAAACAATGGGTGAAGAGCATCAATTACAACCATTTGCTGAAAATAATGTTATGATATTGGATTCTGACTCAGATCGCCTATCTGGTGGACTCAAAAAGAATTTAGAAGAAACTATTGACATCGACGAAGATTTAGATTAAAATATCCAATACAAATACAATTATGAGTAAATATTATGATATTAGTTGATTATAACCAAGTTATGCTTGCGAGCTTATTCGCAGGTATTGGTAATCACACAAACGTCGAACTTGATGAAAATCTTCTCCGACATATGTTCCTAAATTCTATTAGGTTCAATCGCAAAAAGTTTCACAAAGAATACGGAGAGATTGTTCTCTGTTGTGATAACACAAACGTTTGGAGAAAAGATTACTTTCCATATTACAAAGCAAATCGTAAAAAGAATCGAGACGAATCAGAACTTGATTGGAATATGCTATTTGATGTTATCCATGAAATCCGTAGAGAGATTGAAGAGTTCTTTCCATATAAGGTAGTATATGTTGACCGCTGTGAAGCTGATGATATTATCGCAACACTATGTATGGAACATGGCACTGAATTAAATACAGGAGCAGAAAAGATTCTGATTCTTTCAGGAGATAAGGATTTCATTCAATTACAAAGATTCGCAAATGTTGACCAATACAACCCGGTCTTAAAGAAATGGGTAAGACATGCAAATCCTCAGCAATATATAACCGAACATATATTAAAAGGTGACACTGGTGATGGTGTTCCAAATATATTGAGTGAAGATAATTGTTTGGCAGTCGGTAATAGACAAAAGCCAATGACAAAGAAAAGAATTGAAATGTTCACCAATACTCCAGAACAAATGGATGAGGAGACTAAGTTAAGGTATAATCGTAATAAACAAATGATTGACCTGACTATGATACCTGAGGAATATCAAAAGATTATCCTCAATGAATATAATAACCAAGAAGAAGTTGGCAGATCACAACTGTTTAACTACTTCGTAAAGAAAAAGTTGAAAAACTTAATCGGAGACTTACAGGATTTTTAATTATGATTAGAGATGCAGTGTGTGACGTTATTGACGGCACAGTAAAACAAAAAACAGTAAAAGAGAAAGTTGCTTTTTTACAAAAATATCAATCAGTACCATTAAAAGGTGTTCTTCGTTTGATTTATGATGAAGACATTGAATTTATGGTACCTGACTCAAAGCCACCTTATAAAGAAAATAACTTGATTGACCTAGACACAATGTTGTATAGAGAAGCAAGACGTTTGAGAATTTTCTTCAAAGGCGGTGGTTATGATAACCTAAACCAAATGAGACGCGAATCGTTGTTCATTCAGCTACTTGAAGATCTTTATCCAGGAGATGCAAAATTGCTATCAGAGAATATGATTTCTCATACTCCAGTTAAAGGACTTACAAGAAAGACTGTTGAAACTGCTTTTCCAGGTCTCTTCGAAACACCTCTTCCGGAACTCGGATTTAAATAAAAGGAAAAACACTATGTCTAGGCGCAAGAAGGTAAGCGCAGATTCCAACGATTGGGATGAATACAAAAAAGTAGACAATAAAAGGAATAAAAGTTCCAAGAATGAAACTAGGAACATTCGGAAACAAAAGCTATCCGAAAAGAAAAACTTTTTTTCATAAAACTATTGACATTTGGTCAATTCTTTGTTATAATATAATTTGAAATGGAAAAAGAAATGACAAAAATGAACTTTAGAACAGATAAATTAATACTTGTAGACTGTGATGGTGTACTCCTTGATTGGAAATATGCTTTCTACAGCTTTATGGCTGACAAAGGCCATATTATGCAGGTACACGGTCAATATGAAGTGGCCGAGACATTTGGCATTACAAAAGCCGAAGCTAAGAAACTAATCAGACAGTTTAACGAATCTGCAAGAATCGGATATTTACCAGGATTAAGAGATGCAATTAAATATGTCAAAAAATTACATGACGAAGGTTATGTATTTCATTGTATTACTAGTCTCAGTACTGATTACTATGCCGGCAAGTTGAGAGAACAAAATCTTGAAACATTGTTTGGTAAAGGTGTATTTGAGAAAGTAGTTTGCCTTGACTGCGGTGCAGATAAGGACGATGGATTAGCTCCTTATAAAGATAGCGGTTGTATCTGGGTTGAAGATAAACCTGAAAACGCAGAATGCGGTCTTAATCTGGGTCTTAGATCTTATCTGATTGCACACGATTTTAACGATGATTATAACCATCCTGACATAAGAAAAGTTAGGCTTTGGAAAGAAATCTACGAAGAAATTGTATAAATAAAAATATGCAATATAGGATTGGATACTAAATGCCGACATATATCTTTGAAGACACTAACACAGGTGAACAATTTGAAAAGTTCATGTCTATCTCAGCCAGAGAAATCTACCTTCAAGACAACCCACATTTAAAGACTATCATATCCTCAGGGCCAACATTGATTGACAGTGCCCGACTTGGTCGCATGAAACCCGACCAAGGTTTTCGTGATTTACTTTCGTCTATGAAACAAAACAAATCATACACAGGAAACAAAATCAACGACTGGAAGTAATTCTAGAGATTGCCTCTGCGTTGATGACAAAGGAGGTTATTTATGTCAAGACAGCGTCGATTATCACCAAAGGAGCGGAAGTTATTGAAAAGGAAACAAGGAAAAGGAACTTTAGATACAAAATTCTCAATGCGAGATATTTCCCCAATGACAGATACTCAAGAAGATATGTTCGACAGCTATCGTGCTGGATATAATATTGCTGCCATAGGAACGGCAGGCACAGGAAAAACAATGTGCGGATTATATCTTGGTTTAAGTGATATTTTAAATGATGATGATTATGACCAAGTTATAATTGTTCGTTCTGCAGTTCAAACTCGAGAGCAAGGTTTTATGCCTGGCACTCAAGCTCAAAAAGAAGCAGTATATGCAGTACCTTACGCTGATATCGTTAACAATTTATTTGGCAGAGGAGATGCTTGGGAGATACTCAAACAAAAGCATTCTGTTAAATTTATGACATCGTCGTTCGTTCGCGGACTTACATTTGATAATTCTATTATTATTGTAGACGAATGTCAAAGTATGACCTATCACGAACTTGATAGTATCATAACAAGAGTTGGCGATTCTTCAAGAATTATATTTTGTGGTGATACAGCGCAAGATGACCTTGCCGGGAGTAGGAATCGGAATGATACATCCGGTCTTACCGACTTTATTAATGTATTAAAAAGAATGGACCATTCCTTTAAGATAGTTCAATTTGGAATTGAAGATATCGTAAGAAGTGGTTTAGTAAAAGAATATATTATCGCAAAGGAGAAACAATCATATAGGCCGCCTTTAGCAATGACTGCCTAACAAACTAGGAAGGGGATCTTCGGATCCCCAACCTTTTATAGGATTATATTATGAAATTATTTGAACACAATTCAGAGGCACCAGTCCTCGAAAAACTTACACGAGCAAATGTAGACGGTAAACGTATTTACCAAACTCCATCAGGTGAAGGTTATCCTTCAGTCACAACAGTATTAGGTATTCTTGGAAAAGAATCTTTAATGGCATGGCGTAAACGAGTTGGAGAAGAAGAAGCAAATCGTATCTCTTCTCAAGCCGCACGTCGTGGAACTGCAGTACACAAACTATGTGAAGATTATTTGGATAACGATCCAGATTATAAAAAGAAACATATGCCTGCGAACATTGATATGTTCAATAAGATGAAACCAATTCTTGATGATAAGATAAATAATATATGGTACCAAGAATGTTTCTTATATTCTAACGAATTACAAACTGCTGGGCAAGTAGATTGTATCGGAGAATGGGAAGGTGAACTTGCTGTCATTGATTTTAAGACATCAAGGAAACTTAAGAAAGAAGAATGGATTCTCAATTATTATATGCAAGTTGCATTCTATGCAAAAGCATTTGAGGAAATGACAGGTACTCAAATTAAAAAAGGTGTTGTCTTTATTGGTGTCGATAATGAAGATCCACAAATCTTCAAGTTTGATACGACTGATTACATTGACCACTTTAAAGCTGTAAGGGAAACATATAAAGAATTATATGAAAAAGAAAAGGTACATAATCTCTGATATTAACATGGGTGTTTTCTTAGGAACATATAACGGATACGACCTAGGAATGGAAGATGATGGTAGAATATATGCATGCTTTGCTGCGAACAATCCTTTTGGCTTAACTACATGTTGCTCATTTAAAACTGAACGTGCAGCTCATCATTATATAACTGATATGTTTCCTCTAAGAAAGCAAAGACAGCTTTCAACACTTGAAGTTGAAACAGAGTCAGAATTTCCTACTGTTGTTGACATAATCAAGTCAGGTCATGGAGAAGAAACATTTGATATGATAGATGGATTAGTTGCTGAAGGCAGCCAAGTAATACATTAATAATAAATATCTATTGACATCATAAAGAAAATAGATTAAAATAGCTCAATTATGATTAAAGATACAAAATTAATTCAAGAAGCGTTAATGTTGGCCATTCGTGCACACGATGGTCAAAGACGGAAGTATACAGGAGAACCTTACTCCATGCATCCTATTGGCGTTTCAAAAATAGTAGAGACAGTAGAACATACTCCTGAGATGATTGCTGCTGCTTTACTTCACGACGTAGTTGAAGATACTCCTGTTACATTTAGAGAAATCAAAGATACATTTGGTACCACAGTAGCAGAATATGTTCACTATTGCACAAACGTTTCCGAAAAGGAAGATGGGAACCGTGCGTTCCGCAAGAAAATGGATGCTGACCATTTTGCTCTAGGACCTGCTGAAAGTCAAACGATAAAAGTTGCCGACTTAATTCACAACAGTCAAACTATTATTCCACATGACCAAAAGTTCTTCCATAAAGCATATAAGTATGAAAAACAATATATGATGGATGTTTTAACGAAGGCAGACCCAATCCTTAAAGGTCAAGCGCAATCAATGCTTGACGAATCCTGGGATCCAGTTAAATAACGACTGGATCTCCTTATTCCTTTTAGTTCTATCCATATTCCAAAATAATTCATTTTTTCTCATAAAAACTATTGACATTCGTTATGAGATGGTGTATAATAGTTGTATAAAATGAAAAAAGGAAAGGAAATTATGACTAAATTTGACAAGAACCAATTTACCTGGGATGGTATGTATTTAATGTATAGAGGCGATTATGTCGGTTCTAAAACAATGGATGAAGTACATCCTGACTGTCACCCTTCTTGGGTCGGTAAAGTAAAGCCTGCATTTATTGCTAGGAATAAGTATGGATCATTTCCCTACAAGTCATGGATTAATTGTCTAGTTGATAACTATACTGTTGAGGAATACCTTAAAGTTTCAAACGAACTATCTCCTAGAGAAGCAGTTAACCTTGTTGGATACTCTGGTAGAGGTAGGTATAACAAAAACGCAAATTTTGTGAAAAAAGTTGCTTAAAACTATTGACATTCGTTATGAGATAGAGTATAATAGTTGTATAAATTATGGAAAAGGTGGAAAATATGAATTATATCGTTAAACAAATTCAGATCCCAGAATCTGAAAAAGAATACCCAAACCTTTATGGTTGGGGTGGAGCTGAGGAGAAATCACCAGCTTGGAAAGCAAAGCTCGAAACTATGCACTTCAGTGAAGAAGATACTTTCGACATAAACAGTCTTCCCTTCTACAAAGACTGCTTTGAGGTTCAAGCGCAAAGCTTGGATCATGTATTTAGAATCACTAACCTATGGGATGAACCTGACGCAGTGTTCACAATCCAACCTGGTCACAGTACTTCAGTCGGTGATATCATCGTAGAGAAGGACACAGGAGATCATTACATGGTCTGTGACTTTGGTTTCAAGCTACTAGGAATTACAGGAGTAATGTCAAATGTCGCTTAATGAATATTTTGAATTTTTGGATGCTCTGAGGGAGTCAGGAACTATTAATATGTTCGGCGCTCCTAAAGTGCTTCAAGATGAGTTTGGTTTGAGCAAAGGAGAGTCCTACGAGATCTTCAAAGCTTGGACTGAGAATTTTAATAACTAATGAATGGAAAAGGAGTAAAACTATGGCACATGAATTAGAAATGGTAAACGGTGTAGCCGCAATGGCATATCGTGAAAGTAAAGGAATCCCTTGGCACGGTCTAGGTGTTCCGGTATCGGATGATATGACTCCGATAGAAATGATGAAAGCTGCTAATCTTGATTGGACAGTTTCAAAGCAAAAATCTTTCATTGAACTTAACGGTGAAAAGATTGAGACAGGTCAAGAAGCCTTAGTCAGAGACACTGATGGAAAAATCTTGACGAATGTTTCAGGTAACTGGAAACCTTGTCAAAACTTGGAAGCATTTGAGTTCTTTAATGAATTCGTTGCTAACGGTGACATGGTCATGGATACTGCAGGGTCATTGAAAGATGGTCAAATGGTATTCGCAGCCGCTGATGTCAAAGATGGTTTTTCCTTATTTAATGGTGATGAAGTAAAAGGTTATCTTTTGTTCTCTAATCCTCATGTATATGGAAAATCTATTGACGTTAAGTTTATTATGACAAGAGTTGTGTGTAATAACACATTGTCTATGGCTTTGACTGAAAAAGGTCAACCTGCTGTAAGAATGTCTCATAGGTCTGAGTTCAATGCTGATACTGTTAAGCAGTTGTTAGGTATTTCTCATAATCGTGTAGAACAGTTCAAAGAAGCTGCAGAGTTCCTTGGTTCTAAAAGGTATTCTGATTCTGCATTTAAGACATTCCTTGCTCAAGTATTTGGTACTTCAAATCAAAAAGACAAAGTCTTGTCTAGAACTGCTGAAAGAGCTTTGGAAATTGTTGATACTCAACCAGGAGCAAACTTTGCACCAGGAACATGGTGGAATGCTTATAACGCAGTAACATATATGACTGACCATGAAATGGGAAGGTCTGCTGATACAAGAGCTGAGGCTGCTTGGTTTGGACATAACGCGAAAAGAAAGCTTGATGCTCTCAACATCGCAGTTGAAATGGCGGAGGCTGCGTAAGCGGCTTCCATTTTCATGGAATTTAATCTTATACAACTATTGACATCATAATGAAACTATGGTATAATGGTTGTATAAATTAAATTAATTGGAGTTATTATGAAATTTGATAAAAATGGAAAAGTGAGAACAGATGCTTATGTAGGTACATTTTCAACTAAATGTGCTGGTGATATGTTAGAGGTTGAATCTATTAAAAATGTCGTCAAGCAAGTGAATAAAGATCTTAAGTTTTACGATGCAAGGGATGCAAGAGGTTATCCTCTCAGATATAGAACATCGTTGAAAGGCAGACAGCCAATCAACAAAGTAAGACATCCAAGAACTGGTCAACTCAGAGGTTATACATACCACGGAGATGTGATTGGTGGAATGGAAAATTGTGCAGCTGTTGATGTCTATATCCACAGAAACTTAACACACCAAATGTGGAAGGACAGAAAAATCTCATGAAAATTAAGATAGAAATTGAACTTGATACCGAAAGAGATGCAAATGAAATCCAAGATCTTATTGATATCGTTGAAAGGATTAGAGATAGAGAAGAGGATGAATAAATTTAGTTTATTTTCATAAAAACTATTGACATTTCATTATGAATGTGTTATAATAGTTGTATAAATTAAATTAATGGAGAAATTATGAAATTAGTTATTCAAACACAGTTCAGAGAAAATTATGCAGCTCACAACGAGGACTATGTCCACGGTGTTTCTGAGCCATATTGGAAGTTCAAGGGTGGCGAAACATTCGTCGTTTCTTGTTCATTTGCTGATGCAGCCGACGCTGCGTTTAGGCAATCTGCGTTTGATGCAGTTTCGTACTCTAACGAAATGGCTGAGGAATATGTTCTTGATTGGGAGATCGTCGATGACGCTGAGTTCTCAATCTCTAACCACATTGAGGAGTGGGAAACTCCAACGATGCTTTGGTTTGATGGTGAGCATTTCATGGCAACCAAGAAAACTGACAATACCGACATGGGGTATATGAGGTCTGAGATTCTCACTAAGTTTGAGTCATGGACTATCACTCCTGAAGATAGTATGTCAGATTATAAATCAACCTTCACTATGGAAGACGGTTCGGAGTTAACATATGCCGAACTTAGTTCCTACTTTTCGGAGGCAGCGTAATGAAAGATATTCTATACACTGCGCTATCTATTTTTATCATATCAGTTGTATTCGTTTTCGCAGTGGCAGTTTATGCAAATACTCCTGATGTTCATGTTTCGCATTCAAGTGGTGAATGCGTTGAAGTAATAAATTATACCAAAGAAGCATTATACTCTTGTGAGAATATGCCTACTAAGTATAATAAGGTTTGGGTGAAATAATGGAAGAACTATTAAATCAAATATTCGCAGGTGTAATCCTTATAGTTGCGACAGTCTTTACTTATATCGGATGTCACATGTCCGTTGAGAAAGAGGAAAAGAAACACATCCCTTTACTTTGGGAAAAAGGTGGATTCTTAAATAAACAATATCATAAGCATTTTGATAAATCTAAAGTAAAGTATTTTGATGGAGATAATACATGAAACCTCTTATTGATTATTATACTACCGCAACTGACGCTGTTGTAAGTGGTATTAAGTCAGTGAATTGGAAACGAGTTAGTAAATTGTTATTAGTCGTTCCTTTTGCTCTTATTTGGACACCACTCTATTATGTAATAGATTATATTCATAAAGGTGCAGTGTGGTTCAATACAGCAGGTGGAGATCTTATTGAGGAGTTTATGAATGATTGAGATTTTGAAAGAAGTCACTGATTGGAATGATATGAAAATCAATAATGGTTTCTATCACGTAAATCAAGCTGGGCATTTAATTGCTCATCAGCCTTCAGGTGGTAAACTTAAAGTATTTAAAAATCCACTTAAGCAGTTTTCAAAGTCAAGACGTAAGTTTGTAAAGGTTGGAGATTATCAAGAAAAGAATAATCTCGGAGGTATTCCTGTTCCAGGAAGTAATGGGAATACTTATTATATTATCGACGGAAAATGTAACTGTAAAGGATTTCAGTTCCGTGGTGATTGTAAACATATAAGGAGCGTAGCATGAGTTTCATTGAACAAGCGACAAGAGAAGATGTCATTCGTAAATACTTTGACGCATTTAGTAATAAAGATATTGATGCCTTAGAGAAAATGTTTGATAAAGATGTTACTTTGACAGATTGGGATATATCTGCTGAAGGTTTATTACCTGTATGTAGAGCAAACGAACAAATCTTTAATTCTGTATTGAGGATCACTGCTATTCCTGAAGAGATTATTATTGACGGAAATAATGTTTGTGCATTGTTAACGATTGAAATAATCACTGAAGGTGTTGACCCAACAAATGATTTCGCGGAAAACCACGAATCACTTAAAGTCGTAGATTTAATAACGCTGACTAACGACCTTAAGATTAAATCAATCTCAGCGTTTAAGCAATAATTATGGACGAAAGAATCTTAAAAGAAATACAACTCGCAAGAAAATTGGCAAGAGAGATTCAATGGGTAATTGATTCTGGTGGTGTAATGCCTGTTCAGATTCTTAATCAATACAAACCTCTTAAAAAGTTTTATGACGATTGTATTGCCGAAGAAGAAGGCATCTTTTATAAGATGTAAATATTATAAAAATATTACATAAATTATAATACATTATAAATTTTTTGTATATATAGAATTGTAAGGAAAATGTCTTTCTTACAATTGAGATAAATATGAACTTTGAAAAATTTAGAGATAGCTTAGAATTATCAATGTTAGTTGGTATATTCATCCTGTCGCTATTAGGGGTAAATCCAAATGCTATTTAAAGGAATACGTAGATTTTTCACCCGAGGGTGGACAAGAACATTCTTTAAGTATTGGATTCAACCCTGGCATCCAAAGGGATGTATTAAAAACTCGTAACCAATACAAAGGAGAGGAACATGAGATCGTTCGCAAAGCGGATTGTTCTCAATAGTGAAATCTGTATCGAGTGTCTGTTGGTTTCCATTTTCATGGGAATGATGTTTTACAGCATAAGTACGATTGCATAACCTGAGTGCAATCCAAACCGGTAAGAAGGGTGGTCAAAATAGACCACCTTTTTTTATCTTCTTTGACAGCGCCCTTGTGCTTTTCTTAAAAGCCTAAAGTTATTTACTGTAACTGCACCTGTTGTTAAACCTGAGGCAAGTTTCCATCCATACCAAAAATTTTCATCATCAGATGACAAAGCGCCAAGTCCACCAATAACAAAAAGTTTTATTCCTATCATTTCATGTATCTCAGGTACTTTTGGTAGTAATGGATTTGCTTCGCTTATACAATCATATTTTAATCCACGATAAGTTGAATAGACATCAAGTATTTGAGAAGAGAAAAATAAAATATCTATCATTCGTTTTTCTCTTTCAGTCCAGTGGTCTATTGTAAAAT